>Ga0136634_10000030_pt1 | contig 65571 bp, 66 predicted proteins | sample AntDrymUQ8332106_2_FD_104654 | JGI IMG/M metagenome (GOLD analysis project Ga0136634, IMG submission 104654) | Polar desert sand microbial communities from Dry Valleys, Antarctica - metaG UQ833 (21.06) | ecosystem: Environmental > Terrestrial > Soil > Desert | place: Antarctica: Dry Valley... | reverse complement strand
CCCGAGCACCTGCTCCAACCGCGTACGCGGCGACTCCGAATCCACCATGGACACCCCCTCGATCGTGGTGGACCCACCGTAGAACCCCTCCGAACAGGCACGCCAACCAGCACGACCGACGACGACAGGAGTCCACAGAAGTCGCGATCACGACCTTCCGAACGCCCCGACACGCACACGACGATCAGGGCATGACAGCGACGAACCCGCCCACCCCGCAGAGCGGCGACCACACGCAGGACCTCCCACGGCTCACCTGGATGACCAGCGCGGCCGACTTCTACGAACACGCCGTCTCCGAGGAGAACGTGGCAGCCGCGCACGGGCGAAACGGCTGCGACTACCTCGCCATATGTGGCCACGGCATCGCGCCGTGCGCGCTGACCGCACCCCCCGGCCGACCCTGCCCCCGCTGCCACGCCGTCCTGGCCGGCCACCACAACCCCTTGGCGACGAGGCCAGCATGAACGACACCACCCGCGGCGTCGCAACGAACCAGGACGAGCCCACGGCTGAGCGCTGCCGGTGCCGACGGCCGCTGACCCCGCCCGACGGACCACACTGGTGGCCCCACCGTGACCCCGAACCCGGACCCGAGGTCCGCGTGGTCGTCGTGCACGGAGACAAACCCCACCTCCTGCGCAGCGTCCGCGTCGACGGCGGCTGGCACGCCGAAGGCTTCGCAGCCCCCCACCCCGACCACACCCCACCCGAACCCTGGTCCGCGACCGGGCGCTGCGGGTTCCGCGTCCAGCACCCCGTCGTCGACGCCACCCCCTACCCCACCCCTGAACCTGCCGCCCGGGAGCCCCGATGACCCGGATCTGGGGCCCTCCCACGGCAGACGAGGCCGGCCAGCCGCGGCGGCCGGCCTCAGGCGAGACCGGCGGCGTTCCCCCCGCCGCCGGTCTCGCCCCGCAGCCCGACACCACCCCCGAGCAGCTGTGGCTGTCCTGGATAACCTGCACGAACGACGGCGCCGACCACGCCGTCACCGACAAGGAGCTCACCACCGGAGCCCACCACGACAGCGGCCGCTACCAGGCCCTCTGCGGCCACATCGCCATTCCCGAAGCCATGATCACCCCACCCGGCCGACGCTGCGCCGCCTGCCGCGCCACCCTCGACGCTCAACAACGCCCCGCGCCCAAGCAGGCTCGGTGGCGACGATGGCTCACCCGGATGCACACGCTGCTGAAACCCGACTGATCGATCGGCTGCTGGGACGGCGTCCACCATCCCGTCGCGGACGCCGCTCGCAGTCCCGTCCCTGAGCCCCCGCCGCCGTCCAGGAGCCCCGATGACCCCCGATCTGGGTCCTCCCACGGCGGCGGTCGACACCGGCCTTCCACGCCGGCCGGTGTCGGGCGAGGCCGGCGGCATCCCCCTGCCGCCGGCCTCGCCTCCACCCCGACGCCATCTCCGGACCACTTGATGCCCGGCTCGCTGTCGGAGCACAGCCGATGTCAACGCCCGACACGGAGTCAACGACCTCACGACATCGCTCCCTGTACTATCACGGATACATCATAGATGATAGTATTTGCGGATGCGCCAGATGCTGATCCGGATGCCGGACGACCTGCACGCCAGGTTGACCGAGCACGCTCGACGCACGGAAAGATCGGCGAACGCTGTCGTCAACGAGATCTTGGAACGCGGTGTCGCCGACGAAGGAATCCTGAGCCGGGCGGTCGTGCGGTCCAGGGCACGCCGGCTCGGTGTGCTCGCCTCCCCCCCGATCGCGGCCGTTGCCGAGCCCGACCGCGAGGCCGCGCTGGCGACGATGCGGGGAGTCCGAGGCCTGGACGCAGTACTCGACGACGGTCGCTAGCGATGCTCGTCTACCTCGACTCCTCGGTGCTGGCTCGGGCTTATCTCCCGGACGAGGTCGATCACAAGCTCGCGGTCGAGCTGCTGACCGGCACTGAGCCGTTGGTCACGTCCAGCTGGACGGTCGTCGAGGTAACCTCGGCGCTGGTCCGCGCCGCACGCGGCCACCGGGTGGACGACCTCCAGCCGGTGCTCGACCTGCTCGCCGCGGACGTGGGCGAGGACGGTCCGGTCACGCTGCTGCGGCCGGACACGGCCGCCGCCGAACAGCGGGCGACCGAGCTGGTCAGGGCGCACCCTCTCCGCTCTCTGGACGCGCTGCACCTCGCGGTGGCCGAACTCGCCGCCGTCCCACTGCTCGACGAAGGCACCTGCCTCGGCTTTGCCAGCCGCGACGACGCGCAGCGCGCGGCAGCAGAGACGCTCGGCTTCGCTCCTCGCTGACCGGACAGGGCGAGCAGAGCCATCGTCCACGCTCTACGCCCGTTTCAAACCCGGCGTGTGATCACCCGATAAAGGTGATCACAACGAGATTTTCCGCTGCTCATGGGCTTGTCTCTACATCAGGATGTAGTTCTGTCCCCGTAGCCAAACTGGGACATAACGTTGTCACCAGAATCCATGAGCCTGGCCATGTCTCCCCGATCGTTCCAGATCGCCCGGCCGATGCCGTATGAGAACCCACCGCTCTCCGGATGTACCTCGTTGGTGTACACGCGGATGCTCTGCCCTGGCCCGAGAATCGTGCCAGCGGGGAATGTGAAGGCCTGCCCGACGTCATCGGCGTCCAGACGCCAACCGGAGATGTTTGCCGACCACGTGCCGCGGTTGGTGATCTCAACGTACTCGTCGGACTGTGTCCGTTTGACTTCACCCTTGTTCTGAACATGCGAGATCACGACATCCGGGGCACCGAAGAAGACGCCGTCCAGGAAGTTGCCAATACCCTGGTTTCCACCAGCTGCGGAGATGGCGCGGAAAGCGAACCTGGTAGTCGTCTGGCCAGCCGGAATCTTGTAGGTGCCCTCATAGTGGCCCCATGCTGTGTTGCCGTCCGTCATGCGCCGCTGCTCGACAGGCGCCTCGGGAGTGCCGATGTCTAATGCCATGGTGTCCGCACCCTGACGCCCACGGTGCGAAAGGCGCCAGTGCAGCGTCATGCCAGGAATGGTCGGCACGTCCTGGTAAAGAGTGGAGACTTGAGTCGCGTTCAGTTCGGCAAACTGCTGGCCGTCGTCAGAGGGTACTCCGTTAAAGCCGGACCTCCAGATCTCTATCATGTGATCAGTGGCACTGGTCAGCCAACCCGGAACCGAGTTCGACTTTTCCTGCGCGGCGTCGGGAAATAGCCTCCAGGTACCGGCGGGAACAACCGGCTCCTCAAAGCTCCCATTGATTAACGAGCCTGACACGGAAACACCCTCCTATTAGGTTAAAAATTTCCCCCGACGACACCAGAGCAGCGTCCCCCAGGGGGTAGATATCGTTACATAGTCGTAAGCGTAGGAGATGTAACTCGTCACCGTCAAGGACCGAGCCCGGTTTCCACGGAAGTGATGAACGGCTTGTGGCAGGGTCTCGCTGGCGTGTACGATCGCTGCCCTTCTACACTCCCCGACAATGACCAGCCGCTCCCCGTACGCACAACAGCTGGAGCGCGTCCCGGTGCGCCGGGAGGAGGTGGCGCTGCGCGACGGCCGAACCCGCTACTGGATCTACGGCCACGACGACGCCCCCCATCGGCTGGTGTTCCTGCACGGCCTGCGCGGCGACCACCACGGGCTCGAACCGATCATCGCACACCTGCCCGACACCCGCATCATCGTGCCGGACCTACCCGGGTTCGGGCAGTCCCCGCCGCTGCCGCGCGACGCCCACGACGTACCCGGCTACGCGGCATGGACACGCGACCTGCTCGCCGCCGTCGCCCCCGAGACCGACGCGGTCCTCGCCGGCCACTCGTTCGGATCCGTCGTGGCGGCCGCGGTAGCCGCGCAGGATGGCGCCCTCCGCGGCCTGGTGCTCGTCAACCCCATCGCGGCGTCCCCGCTGACCGGCCCACATCTCGTCGCGGCCCGGCTGACGGTGCTCTACCACCGCCTCGTCGCCGTCCTGCCCGAACGCACCGGCACGGCGCTACTGCGCAACCGGCTGGTCACCCGGATGGCCAGCGTGACGATGGCGAAGACCCCCGACCCCGCGCTGCGCCGTTGGATCCACGGCGAGCACGACCGGTGGTTCAACACTTTCGCCGACCGTCGCGTGCTCCTGGAGGCCTTCCACGCCTCGGTGCGCCACGACATCGGCGAGTTCGCGGCGACGCTCACCGTCCCGACCCTGCTGGTCGCCGCCGAACACGACGACATCGCACCGTCGGCGACGCAGCACGCCCTGGCAGCTCGCCTCGCGGACGCGCGCCTCGTCGTGATTCCGGGCACCGGCCACCTCGCGCACTACGAGACCCCCGGACCGATCGCCCGCGAGATCTCGGCCTTCCTCGCGGGCCTGCCGACCCGGTGAAGATCGTCGTCGACTGCCGTTACGTCCGCGTGGAGCGCCACGACGGGATCAGCCGCTACACCACCGGCCTGGTCACGGCCCTGGCACAGCTGCATCCCGTGACGATGCTGATCAGCGACCGTCGCCAGCTCGCGCACCTGCCCGACCAGCCCTGGCACCAGGTCAGCGCCCCGACGAGCATCCGCGAGCCGCTCGTGGCCCGGCAGGTGCGCCGCCTCCTGGAACCTGACGCCGTCGTGTTCAGCCCGATGCAGACGATGGGCAGCTGGGGCCGCCGCTACGGTCTCGTCCTGACGTTGCACGACCTCATCTACTACCGCAACCGCACTCCCCCGCCGGAGTTCGCCGCCCCGATCCGGTTGCTGTGGTGGCTCTACCACCTGGCGTGGTGGCCGCAGCGGGTCCTGCTCAACCGCGCGGACGCCGTCGTCACGGTGTCGGAGACCACCGCCACACTGATCGCGGCGCACCGGCTCACCCGACGGCCGGTGACCGTCGTGCCGAACGCGCCCGATCCCGCACCCGACCTGCCACCGGCGCCGCGCACCCGCGCGCTGGTCTACATGGGCTCGTTCATGCCCTACAAGAACGTGGCGACGCTGGCGAGCGCGATGGGCTCGCTGCCCGACCACGAGCTGCACCTGATGAGCCGGATCTCCGCCGACGAGCGCGGGCGACTCACCGCGCTGGCCGCCGGCGGGCGGCTGGTGTTCCACGACGGCGCTACCGACCAGACCTACCGCGAGGTGCTCCGCGGGGCGACGGCGCTGGTCTCCGCCTCGCGCGACGAGGGCTTCGGCCTCCCGCTGGTCGAGGCCATGGGGCTGGGCACGCCGGTGGTGGTCAGCGACATCCCGGTGTTCCGGGAGGTGGGCGGGGACGCCGCGGCCTACGTCCACCCCGACGACGTGGCCGGTTTCGTCCGCGCGGTCCGCGAGCTCGACGAGCCGGGCCGCTGGGACGAGCGTTCCGCGGCGGCGCGACAGCGGGCCGCCCGGTACAGCTGGTCGTCCTCGGCGGTGACCCTGCTCGCCCTGCTCGAACGGGTCACCGCGGACCGCTCCCGCTACCGGCCCCGCCAGGCCAGCGGGGACGTGTGAAGAGCGGCGTCGGCGATGCGGGCGGCGGTGTCGGTGTGCAGGCCAGCGCGGGACGTCGTGATCCATCCAGCGACACCGGCGTGCCCGCTCGCCCGGTACTCGACGGCCTGAACGAGGCACTCCAGCTTGTCTGCGTCACCGGCGCACCGCGCCTCCGGCGAGGCCTGGGACTCGTACTCGGCGACAGCCTCCCGGACAGTTGTGGCCGCTGCCGCCGGCAAGCCGGTGATCTGGTCTGCGGTGATCTTCTCCGGGTCGATCCTGGTGGCCAGGTACGGTCGTGCGGTGTGCGGAAGATCGCCGGTACGGGTCTCCTGCGAGTCGTGCCAGATGGCCAGCAACGCTGCGCGCCCCGGATCGGCCCCCTCCTGCGCAGCGATCAGCGCGGCCAACTGCGCGACCCGCAGGCTGTGCTCGGCGACCGACTCGGCATCACGGATCCCGACGTGTGACCAGCCGGTCCGCCGCAGTCGCTTGAGCACACCGAGCTCAAACGCGAACCCAGCGATCCCCGCCGCGTCACCGTCGGTCAGAGCAGGCACAACGTCATCATCAGCCACAGATCGATCCTGCCTCATCGACCCGCTGGGACGAGCGTTCCGCGGCGGCACGACATCGAGCCGTCCGGTCTCGTGGACCGCTCGGCGCAAGAGATGCCCTGAGTTCTGTCGAGACGACCGAAGCTCGCGGTTTTGTCAGGGGTCGAATGTATGTTCGATTCATGACCGAGGCGGTGGCCGTGCCCCGGGGTCTGGCGGATCTGGCGCCGGGCCCGGAGCTCGGTGTGCTGCTGGGCGGGATCGACGTCTCCCGGGTCCCGAACGACACCGTGGTCGAGGTGTTGCAGGCCGAGAGCCGGCAGCTGGCCCACCAGCAGGCCCGACTGTTCGCCGCGATCGTCGAGGTGGGCCGGTGCACGCCGGCCGACGGTGCCGGTGTGGTGGCGCGGTCCGCGGAACCGGTCCTGGAGTCGATCCACGAGATCGGTACCGCGCTGCGGGTGACGGCCAATGCCGCCTTCGCCGAGCACGAGCTCGCCGAGCAGCTGTGCGAGCGGCTGCCCGCGGTGTGGGCCGCGCTGTTCGCGGGGCGGATCGACCGGTCCAAGGCGCGGGTGTTCGTCGAGTACCTGCGCGAGGTGACTGTCCATCAGGCCACCCGGGTGTGCGCCGAGCTACTCCCCCTGGCACCGGGGTTGACCACCGGCCAGCTCACCGACCGGCTGCGCCGGCGCCTGCTGTCGCTGGATCCCGACGCGCTGCGCAAGCGCTACCAGAAAGCCGTGCGGGACCGCACCGTGTACGGCTACCTCGCCCCCGATGGCACCGCCACCTTCGGTGCCAGCGGACTCACACCGGATGAGGCGGCCGCGTCCAGTGACCGGGTCCACGCCCTGGCCCGCACCATCCGCCGCGCCGGTCATCCCGACCCGGTGAGCCGGATCCGGGCCGACCTGTTCGTCGCCCTGCTCGACGGATCCCTCCAACAGCTGACCAACGCCCAGATCGTGCTCGCCATGCTCGCCCGCCGAGCCGCCCAGCAGGCCACCGCCCAGGAGGCCGCCACCGACGACGGCGCCGAGTCCGACCAGCCCCAGCCCGAACCCCAGCCCGAGCCCGAGCCCGAGCCTCAGCCGGAAACGGAGCCGGAACCGGAGCCCGAGCCTCAGCCGGAGCTGGAGCCGGAACCCGAGCCCGAGCCGGTCGCGGACCCGGCACCCGTCGCGGTGCCGGTCGAGCAGCCGCGTACGGGTATCGAGGTCCGCGTGCGGCTCTCGACCCTGCTCGGGCTCGACGAGCACCCCGGCGAGATCCCCGGCTGGGGAGCGATCCCACCCGACCCCGCACGCGAGACCGTCGCCCGGCAGCTCGGGGGACAGTGGCGCTTCGCGATCACCGACACCGAGGGCTACCTGCTGCTGGCCGGACTCACCCGACACCGACCCACCCCCACCGGGACGGTCCCCCAGAACGAGGGCGGCACGGTCGAGCTACAGGTCCCCCTCGAGTTGCTGCGCCGCCTCGCCGCCGACCCACCAGCGGGCTGGGAGCAGGTGATCACCGACCTCCTCGCCCAGTACGGGCATCGTGATCAGCTCCTCGCCGCCCTCGGCGACCACCCCGAGGCCCGGTTCCCCCCGGCCGCGCTGCGACGCCACATCGAGGTCCGCGACCGCACCTGCGTGTTCCCCGGGTGTCGGCGCCCCGCCCGCAACACCCAGCAGGACCACACCGTCGACCACCAGCACGGCGGGCCCACCGTCGAGACGAACCTCGGTCCGCTGTGCGTGCGTCACCACAGCCTCAAAACCCGCGGCTGCTGGTGCCTGGACCAGCCCGCACCCGGACACTTCCGCTGGCGCAGCCCCCTCGGGCGCACCTACCACACCCGCGGCGAACCGATCACACCCCCGCTCCCCGACCCGGTCCCCGGCGACCCCGAACCCGACAACGACGCCAGCACAGCCCCACCACCCGAGTTCGATCACCAGCCGGACTTCCGACGATCACCACCACCGAGCCCACGCCCACCACCCGACGACGACCCACCCCCGTTCTGAGATGCGCGACCGCAGCTCAGGCGGCGCGGTCGAGGGGCGTGCGGGCGCGACCGAGCACCCGCTCGTAGATGCCCTCGAACGTGCCCAAGGTCGCGTCGATGGCGTGCTCGGCCACGATCTCGCGGCTGGCCGCGCCCATCCGGCGGCGCAGTCCGGCGTCGGCGAGCAGCGAGCCCAACCGGGCAGTGAGGTCCCCGACGTCGCCGGGGGTGTAGAGCCAGCCGTTGCACCCAGGGTGGACAAGGTGCGGCAACGCCATCGCGTCGGCGGCGATCACCGGGGTGCCGGCGGCCATCGCCTCCAGCGTGGCCAGGCTCTGCAGCTCCGCGACTCCGGGCATGCAGAACACGGCGGCACGGGCGTAGGCGTCGAGCAGCTCCTCCTCGGAGATGAACCCACGGAACCGCATCCGGTCCTCGAGACCGAGGCCGGCAGCCAGCGCCGTCCAGTCCTCGCGGCGCGCGCCGTCGCCGACGATCTCCAGCGTCGCGGGCTGTGCCGGCGGCAGCGCGGCGAACGCGCGGATCAGCTCGTCGACGCGCTTCTCCCGGTCGAGCCGGCCGACGAACAGCACGGTCGGCACGGTGCCGGGGGCCTGCGGGGCGGCGCGGTACCGGTCGGCGTCGATGCCGCAGGACACCGGGATCGCGTCGGGGAGCCCGGCGAATCGCACGAGCAGCTCCACCGCGCGCGGGGTCGGCGCCGTGACGACACCGGCCCGGCCGAAGACGCGCCCGAGGTCGCGCCACGCCCACGCGTACGCGGCGCGGCGCAGGACCTGCGGGATCGGCGAGTGGCTGACGAGGTTCTCGGGCATGAAGTGGTTGGTCGCGACCAGTGGCCGCCCGGCGCGGTGCGCCGCGTTCACCACACCGCGGCCGACGACCATGTGCGCCTGGGTGTGGACGACGTCCGGGTCGATCTCCGCCAGCAGCGCGGCGGTGGCCGGTCCGGCCTCCCAGGGCATGCAGACCTGGAAGTCCGGGTGCATGACGTAGCGGTGAGAGCGGACGCCGTGCACGGTGATCCCGTCGCGGGTCTCGCGGCTCGGCGGCCCGGTGCGAGACGGGGCCACGACGTGCACGTCGTGGCCGCGCCCGGCCAGCCCGATCGCGAGCCGGTCGGCGAAGCGCGCGGCGCCGTTGACATCGGGGGGAAAGGTCTCGGCGCCGATCAGAATCCGAAGTGGATTCACGGAAGGTCCTCTCAGGTCAGGGGAGCGATGTGCGAAGGTTCTGGTGCGGAACGACTGGCGGCGTCGGGATGATGGCGGGCCAGCCCGACGACACCCGCCGTCGCCGCCACGGCAGCGCCGATCAGCAACAGCCATGTCTCCGCGGGAGTGGCGGCGCCCTCCCCGAGCAGCACCGCCCCGAGCAGCACGGCGACGATCGGATCGACGACGGTCAGGCACGCGATGACCACCTCGGGTGGGCCGGAGGCGAACGCCTGCTGAACGAGCCAGCCCCCGGCGAGGACCGCGGCGCTGATGCCGACCACGGCGGCGAGGACCGCGGGGGCGAGCAGCGCGGTCATCCCGGACGTGACGGACTGCGACACGGCCCGGATCAGGGCGGACACCAGCCCGAACGCGACAGCGCCCGCCATGGCACAGGCGACGCAGCGCACCCAGCCCGATCGGGACAACCCGAACCCGGCCAGCGCCAGCACGACCACGGCGACGACGAGGCCCGCGAGCAGCGTCGCCCCGTCGGGCGGGGGCGTGCTCACCGCGGTGCCAGCAGCGATGCCGACGAACGCGGCCACCCCGGCGACGCAGACGGCCACCCCGAGGAGCACGCCGTTACCAGGCCGGCGGTGGGTCCGGACCGCGGTCAGCAGCACCGCGACCGGGACGGCCAGCACGCCCACCGGTTGGACGACCGACAGCGGCGCGAGCACGAGCGCCCCGGCGTGCAGCATCGAGCCGCCGGCGGCCAGCGCAAGACCAGCGAGCCAGCCCGGGCGTCGCGTCACGGCGTGCAGGCCACGCAACGAGAGGGTGACCGTAGGACCGGACTCGGCGGTCACGGCGCGGTGCTGCAGGACGGCGGCGCCGGCAAAGCAGACGGCAGCGAGCATGGCGAGGGCGATCGCGAGGGCCGGTCCGGCGAGGAGATCGGTCACTGCCGCGTAGCGAACACGATCTACCCCACCGAACGGGAGAAATCCGGGTAAACCGCAGATGACGATCAGAACATGACCTGTCCCCCCGCTGCTCAGCATGCGCCCACCGTGCCAGTCGCATGCTGAGACAGACATCAGGATCTTTACTGAGTTCACCTCAGGGTTTCTACCCTGGTGGGACCGGTCCGTCGTCGGGCAGCGGGTCGGCACGCCGGGTCTGCCCGGGCAGCAGGGGGGCCAGCGCCAGCTCGCGGACGGTGGTGTCCGGTGGTGCCGCCTGCACGGCCCGCACCCCGGGGCGGGCGGCCACCGTCTCCAGACCGGCGCGGTCGGCCCGCACCACGAGCGCGAGGACGCACGGGCAGCCGGGGACGGCGAGCGCGGCCGCCTCCGCAGCGGCCACGGCGCGCGGGCGACCGGTCAACCGGTCGGCGTCCGCCGCGGCCGCCAACCGGGCCCGCTCCTGCGCGGTCACTACCGCGGTGGCGCCCGGCACGCCCGGGTCCAGCGGCTCGAACCGCAGCGCGGTCTGGACCCGCGGCACCGGCACCCGGAAGACGGCGATGACGGGCGTGGTGCCCGCGCTGGTGGCGACCGCGACGGGCGCCGGCTGCTCGGCGGTGAGCTGCACCAGCGCGAGCGTGACGACCCCGGGTGGCGGCAGGTCGGCGGGCAGCCGGGCCAGGTAGCCGGCCACGTCCGCACCGGCGTCAGGTCCGAGCCGGACCGACCCGGGCGATGGCACCGGCGTGGACGGGATGAACCGCGATCCGGCGTACCAGGCGGTGAGCAGGGCGAGGACGGCGCACGCCGCGAGCACGGCCAGCCGACCCGGGCGCGTCATCCGTCGGCGAGCAGGTCCAGCGCCCGGGTGAGGTCGGCCGGGTACGGGCTGGTGAACTCCGTCCACCGGTGATCGGCGGGGTGGTCGAACCCGAGCGAGCGGGCGTGCAGCCACTGCCGTTCCAGGCCCAGTCGTCGGGCCAGCGTCGGGTCGGCACCGTAGGTCAGGTCACCGACGCAGGGGTGGCGCAGCGCCGCGAGGTGCACGCGGATCTGGTGGGTGCGGCCGGTCTCCAGCGTGATGTCGAGCAGCGAGGCGGCCCGGAACGCCTCGATGGTGTCGTAGTGGGTGACGCTCGGCCGCCCGCCTGCGACCACGGCGAAGCGGTGGTCGTGGCGGGGGTGCCGGTCGATGGGGGCGTCGATCGTGCCGCTGGACGGGTCCGGGTGGCCTTGCGCGACGGCGTGGTAGCGCTTGGTGACCGTGCGCTCGGCGAAGGCGCGTTTCAACACCGTGTAGGCACGCTCGGAGGTCGCGACGACCATCACACCGGTGGTGCCGACGTCGAGCCGGTGCACGATGCCCTGGCGCTCGGCCGCGCCGGCGGCGGAGAGCCGGTAGCCGAGGGCGGCGAGGCCGCCGACGACGGTGGGGCCCGTCCAGCCGGGGCTCGGATGCGCGGCGACGCCGACAGGTTTGTCGACCACGACGATGTCGTCGTCGGCGTGCAGGACGGTGAGCCCGGCGACCACCTCGGCGGGCCCGGCGATCCCGGTGGGCGCCGCGGGCTCGGGGAGTTCCACCTCCAGCCAGGACCCGGCCGCCAACCGGTCGGACTTGCCGGCGCAGCGCCCGTCGAGAGCCACCCGGCCGTCCTCGACGAGCGCGGCGACGACCGTGCGGGAGAGCCCGAGCAGCCGGGACAGACCGGCGTCGACGCGCATGCCGTCGAGCCCGTCGGGTACCGGGAGCAGGCGGTGCTCACCCACCGGCGGCACGCTTCGCGGTGCGGGTGCCGTCCAGCTCCCGGCCGAGCAGGGCCAGCACCACGAGCAGCACCACACCGCTGACGATCGCGGAGTCGGCGAGGTTGAACACCGGCCAGACGCTCCCGTCCGGGGCGAACAGCGACACGGTGTCCACGACGTGGCCCTGCAGCGGGCCGGGCGAGCGGAAGATGCGGTCGGTGAGGTTGCCCAGGGCGCCGCCGAGCACCAGGCCCAGCGCCACGGCCCAGCCGGTGGACCGCAGTCGCCGCGCCACCCGGACGATCACCACGACCACCGCGACCGCGACCAGCGTGAGCACCCACGTGTAGCCGGTGGCCAGCGAGAACGCGGCGCCCGGGTTGCGCACGAGCACCAGGTACACCGCCCCCCCGAGCAGCTCGACCGGAGCGCGGCCCTCCAGCTGCGCCACGCCGATCACCTTCGTGACGACGTCGGCGGCCAGCACCAAGGCGGCGATCAGACAGAGCAGTGGCACTCCCCCATCATCTCCTACCCTTCCCGGTGTCCGGTTCCCCGTACCAGCGGGCCAGCCTGCCGCGGCGGTCCACGGCCCGGATCCGCTCCTCGGCGGCCTCGCGGGCCGCCGCCGTGGTGACCACGAGCAGCTGGTCGAGCTCGCGCAGCCGGGTCTCCCCGGTCGGGGTGAAAGCCTCGTCACCGCGCACCACGAGGCTCACGGTCGCGCCGCGGGGCAGCCGCAGCTCGCGCAGGTACACCCCGCGCAGCTGCGACCCGACCGGCACCCGGACCTGCAGCAGGTCCGCACCCAGCTCGTCCAGCGGCGCCGCGTCGACCTCGATCTCCCGCGGCGCCGCCGAGCGCGCCACCCCGAGCAGCCGCGCCACCCACGGCAGGGTCGTACCCTGCAGCAACGTGAGCGCGACGACCAGCACGAACACCACGTCGACCAGCGCCTGCGCACCCGGCGCCCCCTCGACCAGCGCGATCAACCCCAGCACGATCGGCACCGCACCCCGCAGCCCCGACCAGGACAGGAACGCCTGCTCGCGCCACGACCACCCGAACGGCGCCGCCGCCGCGACCACCGAGAGCGGACGAGCGACGAGCAGCAGCACGAGGCCCGCGACCACCGCGGGCACGACCGCGCCGGGCAGCCGCGCCGGGGAGGCGTAGACCCCGAGTAACACGAACAGCCCGATCTGCGCCAGCCAGCCCGTCCCCTCCGCGAACGACCGGACCCCGCCCCGGTGCGGCAGGTCGGCGTTGCCCAGCACCAGCGCCGCGACGTAGGTGGCGAGCAGCCCGGACGCGTGCGCGAGCTGGCCCGTCGAGTAGGCCAGGACGCAGACGGCGATCGCGGCCAGCGGGTACAGGCCGGTGGCCGGCAGCGCGGCCCGGCGCAGTGCCCAGGCTCCGCCCAGCCCGAGCAGGATCCCGACGATCCCACCCGCGGCGAGCTCGTACCCGAGGAGCAGCGGGGTGAACCAGGTGAGCGGGTCGCCGGAGGCCAGCAGGATCACCGCCAGCACCACCGGCGCGTCGTTCGTCCCGGACTCCAGCTCCAGCGCGGCGGCGAGGCGCCGGCTCACCCCGACCCCGCGGAGCACGCTGAACACGGCCGCGGCGTCGGTGGAGGACAGCACCGCGCCCCACAGGAACGCCATCCGCCAGTCCAGGCCGAGCAGCAGGTGCAACGACACCCCGACCACGCCGATGCTCACCGCGACCGCCACGGTGGACAGCGCGACGCCGACGCCGAGTGAGGGCCGTACGGCGTCCCAGCGGGTGGTCAGGCCGCCCTCGACGAGGATCAGCACGAGCGCGGCGAGCCCGAGCGACTCCGTCAGCGGCGCGTCGGAGAACTCGAAGCCGAGCACCGACTTGCCCAGCAGCATGCCGATGCCCAGGTAGAGCAGCAGCGAGGGCAGCCCCACCCGGACCGACACCCGGACCGCGACGACGCCGAGCAGCACCACGGCGGCCGCGACACCGAGCAGGACCTCCAGGCTCGCCAAGGGTCATGGGCTCCAGGTGAGCGTGGCGGCGAACCGCGGCTGGATGAGGTCGTCCAGCGCCGCGTCGACCTCCGGGACCCGGTCCGGCGGCAGGCACAACCGGCGCGTCACCCACACCGGATCCTGCCGCGGTGGGGCGACCCGCTCCCACCGCGTCACGGCGGGGTCGATCCCCAGCTCGGCCAGCACGGCGACGGCGTCGTCGGTGGTCGCCGGCGGCGGGCGGTGCAGGTCGTGGAAACGCGCCCAGAGCGGGTCGAGCCAGGCCATCGGGTGGTGCGCCAGCATCTCCACGACCACGCCGCGCCGCGCCGCCGCGGTGAGGGCGGTCAGGAACGGGGGCAGGTCGACCACGTTGTGCAGCACATGGTGGGTCACCACCACGTCGGCGGTGCCGGCCGCGGACGCGACGTCGGGCCAGCGGCCCAGGACCGTGCGGTGCCCGACGCCGCGGGCGGTGGCGGTGGCGGTGAACTCGTCGAGCATGTCCTGTTGCTGGTCCAGCCCGGTAAGGTGGGTGGCGCGCGCCACCAGCGCGAACGCCGCCACGCCGCCGCCGCAGCCGACGTCGAGCACGGTGCCGCCGTCGCCGAGCAGCGCCAGCGCCGCCGCGCGGGACGGCGTGTCCACCGGGTCGGGTGGAGCGGCGAAGGTCTCGACCTCGTGCACCCACGGGCTCGTGTCGGCGCCGGCGAGGATCTCGGGTGGGATGCCGCGGCCGTCCTGGAGCTCCGCCCATCGTCGCGCCGCCGGTCCGCTCACCCGACTACCCTAGTTCGGTGCCGGGGAGCCGAGCTCACGGCCGTCGACGGCGGCGCAGTCGCTCGCGCAACGTCGCCGGTGGGCTGTCGTCCTCCGGTGCCGGGCCGAGGGCACCGTCGAAGGCCTCGACGGCGTGCCGGATCGCCTGGTGCAGCGCGATGAACGGCCCGGCCAGCGGCCCGTTGCCACTGAGCTCGCCACCGGTCTGCTCGGTGATCCGTCGCAGCCGCTCCACGGTCAGGGGATCGGCGGTGGTGAGCGTGGCGCTGTCCGCGCCGACCTCCCAGCGCATCGTCGCCGCCGCGGCCTGCTCGGGGGTGACGTCGTCGGTCTCGGTCAGGTCGAGCGCGTCGACCTGACCGGTGATAGCGTCCGCGGTCACCCCGAGGCCTGCGAGCGCCTTGGCACCCATGCCCTTGTCGATCCGGGCGAGGGCCTCCAGCAGGTGGTGGCTGCCGACGGGAGCGCCCGCGGCGAGCCGCTCGGCGAGCGAGAGCACCTGTTCGGCCGCGGGAGTGCGCAGATCTGCGGACCCGCCCACGGGCGGCACGTCGGAGGTGACCGCGGCGCGGATCTCGTCGAACGACCGGCCCTCCTGGGCGAGGATCTGCGCGGCGACCCCCGCACCCTCCCGCAGGATCCCGAGCACGATGTGTTCGGGACCGATGTAGTTGCAGCGCAGGCGCAACGCCTCGCGCAGCGACAGCTCCAGCACCTTCTTCGCCCGGGGTGTGAACGGGATGTTGCCCTTCACCGGCTTGGTGCTGCTGTCGCAGCCCACGATCTGCCCGACCGCCGCTCGCACGACGTCGGGGCTGACGCCGAGCTCGAACAGCGCACGTCGGACCTCGACCTCGGCCGGGAGACAGACGACGGCGAGCAGGAGGTGCTCGGTGCCGATGTAGTTGTGCCCGAGATCACGGGCCTGCTCCTGAGCCAGCACGACGACCTGACGGGCGTCACCGGTGAATCGTTCGAACATGTTGCCATGGTCGCAACCCTGTCAATACGCTGCTACTGATAGGGAAGGGTGGGTCATGGCCGGTGAGTGGGACGCGCGCCTGACGGCGTGGCGCGACGAGCTCGAGCTGCTGGCCGGCGTGGAGGGCACGACGTGGGTGCCGCTCGCCGAGGCGGAGTCCCGGGCCGGGGTCTCCCGCTCGGCGCTGCGGGCCTGGTGCCGCAACGGCGAGATCGCCTCCCGGCTGGTGGACGGCCCGCACGGACCGCAGCGCCTGGTGCCGCTGGAGGCGGTGCTCGACCGCGCCGAGCGCTCGACCCGGATCCGCAGGCGTGCCGAACGGGAGATCAGCCTGGAGGCGCAGGTAGCGCTGCTGCGCAGCCGGGTGGACCAGCTCGAGATCCGCCTGGCCGCACTCGAGCAGCGGTAGGGATCGCGGTCAGATCTCCGTCTCGCCGCCGTCCCAGGCCAGGCGGAGCCGCTTGCCGGTAGTGCACATCCGGACCGCCAGCACGTCGCTGCGCACCGCACCCTCGGCGTCCGCGGTGACCGGCAGCAGGCGTCCGTGCACCGCGCGCAGCAGCTCGACGCACCGGTCAGCCGGATGCACGACCAGCAGCTCCCGTACCCCCAGCGCCGCATACCAGTCGATCTTGTCGTAGGTGTCGTCGCCGGCCGAACGGATCTCCACCACGAGCTCCGCGCCCTCCGTGCCACGGTCGGAGAGCTGGTCGGGGCGGCAGTACAGCTGGTCGGGCACGCGGTAGTCCTGGGCCGTGCGGAACAGACCGGTCTCGTAGCGTGGTGCGAGCCCGCGGCGCTTGGCGAGCGGGGCGAAGACCGGGAACAGCTCGGCACCGACCTCCTGGTGTGGTCCTCCGGGGGGAGGGACCATGTGTAGCACCCCGTCCCACATCTCGTCGTGCCCGTCCAGTCCGAGGCGGCTCCGCTCCTCGAGCATCGCCTCGGGAACCTCCAGCAGGACCGCGCGCATGCCGCAAGAATCTCACATCCCCGACCGGTTCACCCCGACGCGCGGTGGAGCAGGACACGGACCTCGGCGGGCGCGTCGTCGGAGGCGACGGCGCCGACCAGCGTCGCGTCGGGCACCGGGCCGTAGGTCACCCCCGTGGCGAGCACCTCGCCGGCGAGGAACGCCTCGTGCGCACGGACGGCGTCCAGCGCCCAGCCGGGGCCGTCGAGGGTGAGCGTGATGCGGTCGGACACGTCGAGACCGGCGTCGCGGCGGGCCTGCTGCACCAGCCGGACCACGTCCTTCGCCGTCCCCTCGGCCGTCAGCTCGGGGGTGAGCGCCGTGTCCAGGACGACGAGCCCGGTGGCGCCGGGCAGTGCCGCGGTCTCGTCGGCGTCGGTCGCCACCAGCTTCTCGGTGTACTCGCCGGGCAGCAGCGTGATCCCGCCGGCGGACACCGTGCCGTCGGGGGCCTGCTCCCACTCCCCCGCCTTGACCGCTCGGATCACCTTCTGGGTGTCACCGCCCAGGCGCGGACCGCACGCCCGCGCGTTGACCACGATCTCGAAGCGGCCGTGCGCGGCGACGTCGGTGGTGAGCACGACGGCCTTGACGTTGACCTCGTCGCGCAGGATGTCGGTGAACGGCTCCAGCGCCGCGGCGTCGGCGGCCGCGACCGTCAGCGTCGCCAGCGGCAGGCGCACCCGCAGCCCGCGGGCCTTACGCAGCGACAGCGCCGCGGACGCCACCTGGCGCACCCGGTCCATCGCCGTGACCAGCCCGTCGGCCCGGGGCAGCGTCGAGGCTTCCGGCCAGTCCGTCAGGTGCACCGACCGGCCGCCGGTGAGCCCCTGCCAGATCTTCTCCGTGGTCAGCGGCAACAACGGCGTCGTGACCCGGCAGGTCACCTCCAGCACCGTGTGCAGGGTGTCGAGGGCGTCCGGATCCCCGGCCCAGAACCGCTCCCGGGACCGCCGCACGTACCAGTTGGTGAGCACCTCGGCGTGGTCACGGATCCGCTCGCACGCCCCGGCGATGTCGTAGCCGTCCAGCGCCACCGTGACGCCGTCGAGGAGCGACGCCGTGCGCGCGAGCACGTACCGGTCCAGGACGTGGGTCGAGTCGGTGCGCGCCGTACCGGAGCGTCGCGCGGCGCCCGCATACAGCGACAGGAAGTACCACGTGTTCCACAGCGGCAGGATCGCCTGCCGGACGCCCTCGCGGATGCCCTGCTCGGTGACCACGAGGTTGCCGCCGCGCAGGATCGGGCTCGCCATCAGGAACCAGCGCATCGCGTCGGAGCCGTCGCGGTCGAACACCTCGGTGACGTCGGGGTAGTTGCGCCGCGACTTCGACATCTTCTGCCCGTCGTCGCCGAGCACGATGCCGTGCGCCAGGCACGAGCGGAACGACGGCCGGTCGAACAGCGCCGTGGCCAGCACGTGCAGCGTGTAGAACCAGCCGCGGGTCTGCACGTTGTACTCGACGATGAAGTCGCCGGGGTAGTGGTGGTCGAACCAGTCGCGGTTCTCGAAGGGGTAGTGCACCTGCGCGAAGGGCATCGAGCCCGATTCGAACCAGCAGTCGAGCACCTCGGGCACCCGACGCATCACCGAACGACCCGTCGGGTCGTCGGGGTTGGGGCGGGTCAGCTCGTCGACGTGGGGCCGGTGCAGATCGGTCGGACGGACGCCGAAGTCGCGCTCGAGCTCGTCGAGCGAGCCGTAGACGTCGGTACGCGGGTACGCCGGATCGTCGGAGATCCACACCGGGATCGGGCTGCCCCAGTACCGGTTGCGCGAGATCGACCAGTCCCGGGCGCCGTCGAGCCAGCGGCCGAACTGCCCGTCGCGGACGTGCTCGGGCACCCAGGTGATCTCCTGGTTCAGCTCCACCATCCGCTCGCGAAACGCCGTGACCTGCACGAACCACGAGTCGACGGCACGCTGGATGAGCGGGTTGCCGCAGCGCCAGCAGTGCGGGTACGGGTGCTGGTAGGTGTCGTGGCGCAGCAGGACACCGGCCGCCTTGAGGTCGGCGACGATGTGCGGGTTCGCGTCGAAGACCTGCATGCCCGCGTACGGGGGCACCCGGGCGTCGAACTCGCCGCGGGTGTCGACCGGAACGACGGTCTCGATGCCCGCCGCGTCGGTGACGACCTTGTCCTCCTCGCCGAACGCGGGTGCGAGGTGCACGATCCCGGTGCCCTCGTCGGTGCTGACGTAGTCGGCGGCCAGGATGCGGTGGGCACCGGGCCAGCCGGCGAAGAAGTCGAACGGCGGGGTGTAGGACAGCTCCAGCAGGTCAGCGCCTCGCATGGTGGCCAGCAGCTCGGGCTCCTCGCCGAGCTCGCGCGCGTAGTGCCCGACCCGCGCCGCCGCGAGGACGTAGCGGCGCCCGTGGGCGGCGACCAGTGCGTACTCGACGTCGGGATGGACGGCCATCGCGAGGTTCGAGGGCAGCGTCCAGGGGGTGGTGGTCCAGATCAGCGCGAGTGCGCCGTCAAGATCGGCTCTGCTGTCGTCCGAGCCGGACGCGGTCAGTCGCAGGCCGACCGTGACGGCGGGGTCCTGTCGGTCCCGGTAGACGTCGTCCATCTTGGTCTCGGTGGCCGACAGCGGCGTGCCGTCGTGCCAGCAGTACCAGAGCACCCGGAACCCGGAGTAGACCAGGCCTGCGTCCCACAGGGCCTTGAAGGCCCACATGACGCTCTCCATATAGTCCAGGTCGAGCGTCTTGTAGTCGTGCTCGAAGTCGACCCAGCGGGCCTGCCGCGTGACGTAGGCACGCCACTCGTCGGTGTAGCGCAGCACGGAGCTGCGGCAGGCGTCGTTGAAGGCCGCGACGCCCATCTCCTCGATCTCGGACTTGTCCGTGATCCCCAGCTGGTGCTCGGCCTCGACCTCGGCAGGCAGGCCGTGGGTGTCCCAGCCGAACCGGCGCTCGACGCGGCGCCCTCGCATCGTCTGGTACCGCGGGACGACGTCCTTGACGTACCCGGTGAGCAGGTGGCCGTAGTGCGGCAGGCCGTTGGCGAACGGGGGGCCGTCGTAGAAGACGAACTCGTTGTCGCCGTCCGCGCCGGCCGGCCGAGCCTCGACGGAGGCGGCGAACGTGCCGTCGGCGTCCCAGAACTCGAGCACCTCCCGCTCGAGCGCGGGCAAGGACGGGTGCGCCGGGACGGCGGGATAGTGACGTGTCACGGTGGTGCTCCTCGTGCGGTGTCGGTCGTTCTCACCTGCACGGGGACGACGACCCGACTTGCGGGCGCCGCGGTACCACCCCGCTTGCCATCCACCTGGTGGATGGCCTCTCGTCGAGCGGCTGTGACGGGCCGCACCCGTCCGGTTCTACTCCGGGCGCCGACGGCACCCGTTTCTTCCGGAGGCTCCCCGGTGATGGCCGGATCGGTGCCTGTGGACGTGCTCTCGCCAGCGTAGCGCCTACCGGGCAGCGGCCGGGTGCCGGTTCGCCAATGTTCGGTCCGGGCTGCACCAGCCGCATGGGGTGAAGCCCAGCTCGACGGCCTCCCGTGCGGGCAGCGGGATCAGTTCCTTCGCGACCAGCCACTGACAGCCGATGACGTGGTAACGGGGCTGCTCGTCGATGACCACGACCTCGTCATCGATCCCGGCGACCAGCACGGCCACTGCGGCGTCGCGCTGTTCCTCGAGCAGCTCACCGTCGGGGCCCAGTGGCGCCGTGGCCGCCGACTCCCGAGGCGGACCATCCTCCGCGGCGACCTCCGGTGGCACAGCGACCTCCGGTGGGGCAGCGACCTCCGGTGGGGCAGCGACCTCCGGTGGCGCAGCCGCCTCCCCGAGAGGACTCTCACCGGAGTCGGTGGACCCGGCGGGCAGCTCGGACGCGCTCCCGGTGTCGGAGGCACCGACATCAGATGGTGCGGCGGCGGGTTCTCCGGATGCCGGCTGTGCGCCGGAACCGTCCGGAGCATCCGTCGCGGTCTCGCCGACATCGCCCGACACCGAGGTGTCCGACGTCGGAGCCGGCCCGGATTTGACTACGTCAGGTGAACTACCACCCGACAGGGTGATACCCGGCGGAGCGCTGGACGGTCGGTCAGGTGAGCTGGACGGTTGGAGGGGCGGCATCACCATGGTCTGCTGAGTGCCCCAGACCTGGTCGAACCGAGCGTTCGGACCCTTCTGGGACCCCCCGTTGACCGCTCCGGTACCAGCGGCCACCGGCCTGGACGGCGGCGGGACGACCGGCTGGACCGGCAGGACCTGCGTGACCGGCTCGACGTCCGCGCGGAGGGTCATCGGCGCCCGAGACGGCGGGCTGCCTCCGCCGCCTGGCACCGCCGTAGCAGCGCCCGCCTTCACCGCGGAGCGGCGCTGCAGCCAGTCGACCAGCAGCACAGCAGCGGCCGCGACGCTCACGCCGACGGAAACCCAGGCCCACAGCACGCTGCTGGACAGCAGCGCGACCACGAGCAGGCTGAAAGCGATCAGGACGAGGATCAGGACCAGCAGCAGCACGTCTCACTCCGTGTGCGGCGGTGCGGCAACCAGCACCGCACCGCCCCGTGTAGGTCTCGGGTCAGCTACCGGCGTCGGCACGCTGGCCGTACCCCGTGGCCGCGTATCCGCCGTTCGAGCTGGACCGAGTGTCGGACAGGGCAGCCGCGTTGCGGTCCCCGAGGTCCTTGAGGTCCCTGAGCTGGGACTCCAGATAGCTCTTGAGCCGGGTGCGGTACTCACGCTCGAACGTGCGCAGCTCGTCGATCTTCTTCTCGAGCGCCGACTGCTTGCGTTCGGCGTCGCTGACCAGCGCCGCGGCCTTGTCGCGCGACTGGCGCTCCAGGGTCTCGACGCGGGTACGCGCATCGTTGAGCATGGTCTCGGCCCGCGCTCGGGCGTCGTTGACGAGCCCGTCGGACTTGGTCCGGGCCTCGGACAACAGCTGCTCGGACTTGTTCCGGGCGTCGGCGAGCATCTTGTCGGCCTCGGTCTTGGCCTCGGCGGTGAGCCGCTCGGCCATCTCCTGGGCCAGGCTCAGGACCTTGGCGACCTGGACGTGCTGGTCACCACCCTCGCCCCCGGGATCCATCAGCGACGGCAACGAGGCCGCCATGGAGCGCTGCGGCGCCATCGGCCGCAGGGGGGGTGGCGGGGGCAGGGGCTCGACCGGCCGCTGGACCTGGGGAGGCGGCACCGGCCCCCCCGTCGCGGCAGGCGGACGTGAACGCGCGTCCTCCAGGTCGGCCTGCGCGTTCTCGAGGTGCTGTTCGAGCTGGGACACCTGCTCGCTCAGGTCCTCGTTCTCCTCGATCAGGCGAGCCAGCTCGGCCTCGACCAGGTCGAGGAACGCGTCGACCTCGTCCTCGTTGTACCCCCTCTTGCCAATGGGGGGCTTGCTGAACGCGACGTTGTGGACGTCGGCGGGCGTCAGCGGCATCGGATCACCTCATGCAGTCCTTCGGCGGCGGCACCGTGTGTGACTGGGGCTCACTACAGCACCGGCTTGGCAACAACGTTCATCAGTATGAACACGACCAGCAGGAGAACCATAATGGATAGGTCCAGCCCCACGCCGCCGATCCGGACGACGGGGATCACTCTCCGCAACAACTTCACGGGCGGGTCGGTCACCGTGAAGATCACCTCCAGGGCGACGGCGCTCGGGCCCGCCGGTACCCACTGGCGGGCGAAGCTGCGCACCAGCTCCGCCACGATCCGTCCGAGGAGCAGCAACCAGAAGAAGAACAGCAGGTAGTAGAGGACGAACTGGATGGCTAGGAGCACGCCGTCAATACTGGCGGAAGAGCCCGCGTTCTGCGAGCCTCCGCGCGTCGTCGACCGAGACCTCGACGTCGGCCGGAGTGAGCAGGAACACCCGGTTCGCGACCTTGTCGATCGAGCCGCGTAGTGCGAAGGCCAGCCCCGCGGCGAAGTCGACGAGCCGCTTGGCCGCGGCGTCGTCGAGCTCGGTGAGGTTCATGATGACCGGGATGCCGTCCCGGTAACGCTCACCGATGGTCCGCGCCTCGTTGTAGCTGCGTGGCTGCAGCGTGGTGATGCGGGCCAGCGCGGCGGCCCCGCCGCCAGCACGGTCGCGCTGGTCCGGCACGGCCGCGACCGGCCGGGACGGCTCGTGCAGCGCATGGTCCCGCTGGGTGTCCGGGTCGAGCGCGAGCGCGCCGCGGACCTCGGGAGGCCCGACCCCCGACGCGCCGCGGGAGCCCGGCCGGTCCCCGGCCAGCGGCCGGGGCGGACGACGGTCCCACCCGTCGTCGTAGCGGTCCTGCTGCGGATCGTCGTCGTAGGAGAACCGGTCGTCCCAGCGCTCGTCGACGTACTCACCCATCTCCTCCGCCGGCACCATGCCGAAGTAGGCCTTGAGCCGGTACATCGTGCCCATTCGCGCTCCCATCATCGACACCCGCCGGTCGGCCGCTCCAGCAACCGACGATCACTGAGAGGTTATCCGCCGTTCCCCCACAAGAGCTGTTCCGACACGCACCTCGTCCGAACCGTGACGAACCGCTGCCTCCAGGTCGCCGCTCATCCCCGCCGACACCGTCCTGGCCTGCGGATGCTGGGCCCGCAGCCCGGCGGCGGCCGCGGCGACGTCGGCGAACGCCGCGTCCGGATCCGCGCCGAGCGGCGCCACGGCCATCAGCCCGGCGAGGTGCAGCCCGGCGCATCCAGCGACGTGTTCGGCGAGAGCGGCCAATCCCGTTCTGGGGACGCCACCGCGCGTCGGGTCCCCGTCGACGCTGTACTGCACCAACACCGGCAGGGGACCGACGCGCCCGCCGGTCTCCTGCACGCGGCGAACGGCCTGGTCAAGGGCATCGGCTAACCTGGTCGAGTCCACAGATTCCACCCGATCGGCCCAACGAACGACGGCTCGCGCCTTGTTTCGTTGCAGACCCCCGACAAGATGCCAGCGCGGCGCGGCGTCTGGACGCAATCGCGTGACCTCGGTCACCTTCGCTGCCGCCTCCTGGACCCGGTTCTCCCCGAACCCGGTGAGCCCGAGATCGAGCAGGATCGCGACGTCGGCCGCCGGAACGGTCTTCGTGACAGCCAGCAGCGCTACCTCGTCCGGCGCGCGCCCGGCGGCGAGACAGGCGGCGGAGATCCTCGCCCGCACGGCGTCGAGCCGCCGCGCCAGCTCCCGCGCTCGATCCACAGCCACCCGCACCCTCCGGCTAGCGAGGGTGCAGCCAGGTGATCGCCGCCTGGCGGCCCGTTGGCTGGTCTCGACGGTGGCTGTAGAGCTCACTCGACTCTCGGGTGCACCGCGGGTCGCCACCGATACGCGCCACGCCGAGCGCGGTCAGCTGGTGGTAGAGGCCAGCGCGCAGGTCGAGCCCCGCAGTGCCGCGCCGGGTCCGCACGGCGCTGCCGGACAGCCTCGCGTCCACCTCGGCCCGGATGGCCGCCGAAACCTCGTAGCAACCGCCGCAGATCGCCGGGCCCAGCAGCACCTCCACATCCTCGGCGCGGGCGCCGAGGGCTTCCATGGCAGCGACGGTGGCCGGAATCACACCTGCCGCCGCTCCGACGCGCCCAGCGTGGGCGGCGCCGACGACCCCGGCGACCGGGTCGGCGAGCAGGACCGGAACGCAGTCGGCGACCAGGACCGCAAGACCGACACCCGGTAGCGCCGTCACCACGGCGTCGGTGGCGGCGAGGTCCGGCGCTCCGGCCCGGGGCACCGCCTCGAGGGTGGCGACGCGGGTGCCGTGCACCTGTGCGAGGAACACCACGGGGACACCGAGCTCGGCACGGAGCCGTCCGCGGTTGGCCGCCACGGCCGCCGGGTCGTCACCCACCCCCGTGGAGAGGTTGAAGTGGGCGAACGGCCCGGCCGACCGACCGCCCGCCCGAGTGCTGACCACCCGACGGACCCGGTACCCGTCCACCAGGCCTCAGCGCTTCATGAACGGCGGCACGTCCACGTCGTCGTCATCGTCGAGGTCGGCGGCGTCGAGCCGGTGGGTGAAGGTCGGGGCGGCACGCTCCGGGACGATGGGCTGCGGAGGCGGCGCAGGCGGGTCGGCCGCGGGGGCGACGTGGTTGCCACCGTCGCGCACCGCCGACTCCGGCCGCCGCTGCGTGGGCGGGGCGTACGGGGCTGCGGGACCGGCGGAGGTCGCCGCGGGGACGGCGGGCGGCAGCGTGCCGGCCTGGTTCGCCCCGTCCGCCGACCGGTACCCGGTTCCGTTCGTCCCCGGCTCGTCCGAGGATGGTCGTTCCGGTGATCGGAACGCGGTGGGCTCCAGCTTCTTGTGTGTCGGCCCACCCGCCTCGAACCCGGCCGCGATGACGGTGACCCGCACCTCGTCGCCGAGGGAGTCGTCGATGACGGTCCCGAAGATGATGTTGGCCTCGGGATGCGCGGCCTCCTGCACCAGCGACGCGGCCTCGTTGATCTCGAACAAGCCCAGGTCGGAGCCGCCCGCGATGGACAGCAGCACGCCCTGCGCGCCGTCCATCGAGGCTTCCAGCAGCGGCGAGTTGATCGCCTTGCCGGCCGCCTGCACGGCGCGACCCTCGCCACGGGAGGACCCGATGCCCATCAGCGCGCTGCCCGCGCCGGACATGACGCTCCTGACGTCGGCGAAGTCGAGGTTGATCAGGCCCGGGGTCGTGATCAGGTTCGTGATCCCCTGGACGCCGGAGAGCAGCACCTCGTCGGCGGAGCGGAACGCGTCCATCAGCGAGACGCCCACATCGCCCAGCTGCAGCAACCGGTCGTTCGGGATGACGATCAGCGTGTCGCACTCGTTGCGCAGGGCCTGGATGCCGTCCTCGGCCTGCCCGGCGCGGCGGCGCCCCTCGAACGTGAACGGCCTGGTCACCACCCCTATGGTCAGCGCCCCCAGCTTGCGGGAGATCGAGGCGACGACCGGGGCGCCCCCGGTGCCGGTACCGCCGCCCTCGCCGGCGGTGACGAAGACCATGTCGGCGCCCTTGATGACCTCCTCGATCTCCTCGCGGTGGTCCTCGGCGGCCCTGCGACCGACCTCCGGGTTGGCCCCGGCGCCGAGGCCACGGGTCAGCTCGCGGCCGATGTCGAGCTTGACGTCGGCGTCGGACATCAGCAGGGCCTGGGCGTCGGTGTTCACCGCGATGAACTCCACGCCCTTGAGACCAACCTCGATCATGCGGTTGACGGCGTTGACGCCGCCGCCACCGATGCCGACGACCTTGATCACGGCCAGGTAGTTGTGCGGGGACGTCATGGCGCACCTTCCAGTCCAGCTCGGGTCCGGCCCCGGGGGTCCGGGCCAACGCGATCGAACGCTAGGTCGCGATCCGGGCGCGGTCCAACAGGCGCGCCGCGCGACGGCACCCTCTCGAACTGCGTGATCTGTGCCATCAGGGGCGGATCGTCGGCAGATCGGGGCTGGTGACGTCATACACCCGGCCGGGCTCGCCGAGCAACGGACCGAGTACCGCAACCTTATCCTGCATCCGCTCCGAGGGTCCCCAGCGGACCTGGCGACCCTCGGTCAGGCCGAGGACCACCTGCGCCGGGACCTCCGGGGCGGTGTCGGCCACGCCCACGGTGCGGACCTGGGACCGTACCGGCTCGGGCAGCGCGGCGAGCACCGCGACCGCGGCGAGCGTCGCCGGGTCGTCCGGGCCCGGTGCCCCGACGGTCAACCGGGGCAGCCCGGCGTCGCGGTCACCCGCGTAGACGACGCCGGAGCGGTCGACCAGGGCCAGACCTCCGGGGGCCTGCGTCACCGCGACCGGCACCCGTTCGGTGACCTCGACCGACACCGTGTGCGGCCAGTCCCGCTCGACACGAACCGACTCCACACCGGGCAGCTGCGCCACCCGGGCGGCGACCGCGCCGCCCTCGACCGCGGCGAGCGGCCCGCCGACGGTGACAGCGGCGGCGGCCAGCACCTCGCCGACCGGCACCGCGGCGGCTCCGGTGACCCGCACGTCCTCGACGTCGGCCAGCCCGACGTCGTAGAGCACCACCCGGGCGGTCAGCCCGAGGCCGACGAGCGCCAGCAGTGCCACGAGCGCCGCCGCGAGCCGGCGCCGCCGGTAGTGCTCGGGCAAGACGGGATGCGGCGCCGGGCGGACCGGGCGGCGCTGAGTGGTCACGACCCCGCCCGCTGCCGCCCGAGCTCACGCAGGATCTCCGGGGCCAGCGCGGTGACGTCACCCGCACCCATCGTGATCACCAGGTCGCCCGGACGCGCCAGACCCGCGACGACGGCGGGCACCTCCGACCGGCACGACACGTAGTGCACGCGGCCGGGCGGCAGCGTGACCGCGTCGGCCACGAGCGCGCTACTGACGCCGGGCTCGGGGTCCTCGCGCGCGCCGTAGACCTCCAGCACCACCACCTCGTCGGCCAGCCCCAGCGCCGCGCCGAACGCCACGGCGAACTCGCGGGTGCGGGAGTACAGGTGCGGCTGGAACGCCACGATCATGCGGGCGTCCTCGCCCACGACCTCGCGGGCCGCCCGCAGCTGCGCGGCCACCTTGCTCGGGTGGTGGGCGTAGTCGTCGTAGACCGCCACCCCGGCCACCCGACCACGGAGCTCGAACCGGCGACGCACTCCGTCGAACGCGGCGAGCCCGGCCAGCATGCCCGGCACCTCGGCGCCCAGCTCCACACCGGCGCTCAGCGCCCCCAGCGCGTTGAGCGCCATGTGCTCGCCCGGAACGGGCAGCCGCAGCGGGTGCTCGACGCCGTCGTGGCGCAGGACGACGCGGGCCCCGGTGCCGTCGGGCCGGAAGTCCACCAGCCGGGCGTCGGCGACGGCGGCTCGACCGTAGCGGCGGACCCGGATACCGCGGGAGTGCGCGACCCGGGCGAGCGCCTCGGCGCCGGGGTCGTCGGTGCAGGTCACCAGGACGCCGCCGGGAACGATCCGGTCGAGGAAGGACTCGAACGCGGCGACGTAGGCCTGCGTGCTGCCGTAGTGGTCGAGGTGGTCGGCCTCGACGTTGGTGACGACGGCGACCACCGGGGAGAACGCGAGGAAGGACGCGTCGCTCTCGTCGGCCTCGGCCACGAAGATCTCGCCGCTGCCCGCGTGCGCGCCCGACCCGGTCGCGGCGAGCTCGCCGCCGATCGCGAACGACGGGTCCAGCCCGCAGTGCGCCAGCGCGACGGCGAGCATCGACGTGGTCGAGGTCTTTCCCGCCGTGCCTGTGACGGCCGCGAGCCGGTGCCCCGCGGTCAGCGCGGCGAGGGCCTGGGCGCGGTGCACCACGTCCAGGCCCCGCTCCCGGGCGGCGACGAGCTCGGGGTTGGCCTCCCGGATCGCGGTCGAGACGACGACGGTCGTGGGCGCCGCAGGTAGGTGGGCCGGATCGTGGCCGATCTCGACGCGGGCACCGAGCGCGCGCAGGGCGAGGACGGCAGCAGAGCTCGTGGCGTCGGACCCGGACACGGCCACGCCCCGGCCCACCAGGATCCGGGCGATACCGCTCATCCCGGCCCCGCCGATCCCGATGAGATGCACCCGGTCAGCACCGGTCAGGTGAACGCCGGTCACGGGGCGGCCTCCGCTACCGCGAGGACCAGTGCGGCGAGGCGCTCGTCGGCCGCGGCGTGCCCGGACGCCCGGGCGGCGGCGCCCATCGTCGCCAGCCGGACCGGGTCGACGAGTAGCGGGGCGAGCTCTGCGAGCAGCCGCTGCCCGGTCAGTGCGGCGTCGTCGACCAGTACTCCCCCGCCCGCGGCGACGACGGGCGCGGCGTTGAGCGCCTGCTCGCCGTTGCCGTGCGGCAGCGGGACGTAGACGGCCGGTAGCCCCACGGCGGACACCTCCGCCACGGTCATCGCCCCGGCCCGGCCGAGCACCGCGTCGGCCGCGGCGTAGGCGAGGTCCATCCGCTCGATATAGGGCGTCGTGACGTAGCCGGGAGCGGGGGCCGCGACCGCGCCGCCCTTCCCGTGCGCATGCAGCACGGCGATCCGCGCCGCCACCAGCCCGGGGAGCGCGGCGGCGACCGCCGAGTTGAGCGTGCGCGCGCCCTGGGACCCGCCGAAGACGAGCAGCACCGGCCCGTCGGCGGGCAGCCCGAAGTGCACGCGCGCCTGCGCGCGCAGCGCGGCGCGGTCCAGCGCGGTGATGGCGCGGCGCAGCGGCATCCCGACCACCTGCTCGTTCGGCAGGCCGCTGCCGGGCACGGCGACCGCGACCGCCGCGGCGAACCGGGCACCCACCTTGTTGGCCAGCCCGGCACGCGCGTTCGCCTCGTGCACCACGATCGGCACCCGGCCCCGTGCGCCCAGGTAGGCCGGCAGCGCGACGTACCCACCGAAGCCGACCACCACGTCGGCCTCGACGGCGGCGAGCACCTCCCGGACACGGGTGACCGCACCGCGGACCCGGCCGGGCAGCGCCAGCAGGTCGGTACTGGGCCGGCGCGGCAGCGGCACCGGCGGGATCAGCTCCAGGGGGTAGCCCCGCGCCGGGATGAGCGTCGCGTCGAGCCCGCGCTCGGTGCCCAGCGCGGTGACCCGCGCACCGGGACGCAGCCGGCGAATCGCGTCGGCCAGTGCGAGCGCGGGCTCGATGTGCCCGGCGCTGCCCCCACCCGCGATGACGACGGAGAGCTCGCTCATCGCACCCGTCCCCGGAGTTGCCGGGCCGCGGGCGCCCGGTAGGGCTTCGGCGGGGGCAGCGCCAACAGCCGCGCCATCCGTCCCTGGCCCTGTTGGCGCAGCGCGGCGACAGCCTCCGGTTCGTGGCGCGCCGCATTGGCGAGAACCCCGAAGACGAACATGGTGACCACGAGCGAGGTGCCTCCAGAAGAGATCAGCGGGAGCTGCAGCCCGGTCACGGGCAACAGCCCCACGACGTAGGAGATGTTGATGGCGGCCTGGGCGACCAGCCAGGTCGTGGACGTCGCCACGACCAGGCGCAGCCAGGGGTCGGTGGTGCGGCCCGCGATGCGAAACCCCGCGTAGGCCAGCGTCGCGAACAGCGCGAGCACCGCGAACCCCCCGAGAAAGCCCAGCTCCTCCCCGACGATCGCGAAGACGAAGTCGTTGTGGGCATTAGGCAGGTAGCTCCACTTGGCCCGGCCCTGCCCGAGCCCGACGCCGAACAGTCCGCCGTCGGCCAGGGAGTAGAGCGCCTGGTTGGCCTGGAACCCGGCGGCAAGCGGGTCGGCGCTCTCGGGCGCGAGAAAGGCGTTGATCCGGCTGAGCCGATAGTCCGCGCTCAGCGCCAGCACGACCGCGCCGGCCAGTGCCCCAGCGCTGATGGCGAGCATCAGCCGCATCGGGGTCCCGGCGAAGAACAGCAGCGCGACGGCCACGATGCCCAGCGAGATCGTCATGCCCAGGTCGGGCTGGAGCACGAGCAGCGTGAGCACCAGCACCGTGACGGGGACCAGCGGGGACAGCGCGTAACGCCAGCGGTGCAGCACCGCGCGGCGCGCGGCGAGCACGTGCGCCCCCCACAGCGTGAGCGCGACCTTGACGGCCTCGGAGGGCTGCAGCGAGAACGACCCGAGGGCGAACCAGGACATCGACCCGTTGCGCACGTCACCGACGATCAGCACGGCGACGAGCAGCACCACGCCGACGACCAGCGCCGCGGGTGCGAGCGCGCGCAGCGTCCGCGGCGGGATCCGCAGCCCCATCCAGAACATGAGCAGTCCCGGCACGCAGAACATCAGCTGCCGGGTGAACACCGAGTAGGACGACCCGTCCGCGGTGTAGGACTCCACCGACGACGCCGACAGCACCATGACCAGCCCGAACAGCGTCAGCAGCCCGAACACGCCGAGAATCAGGTGCAGCGAGGTGAGCGGCCGGCGCAGCCACAGCACGAGCGTCGTGGCGCCGCGTCCGACCGCGACCCGGAACCCGGTCGTCATGGGTCCATCGTCACCCGAAACAACCTCCGCGACGGGGACATCGGGCGCGTGTCGCGCGAGCGCGTCGAGGTCGACGATATCCATCAGGCGCCCGCGGCGGCGGTCAGCCACTCCTGGTAGAACAGCCCCAGCCCCAGCGCCGCGCACATGGCGGCGAGCAACCAGAACCGGATGATCACGGTCGTCTCCGCCCACCCGGCGAGCTCGAAGTGGTGGTGGAACGGCGCCATCCGGAACACCCGGCGCCGCGTCGTGCGGAACACCGCGATCTGCACGGCCACCGACAGCGCCTCCACCACGAACACCCCGCCGATCACCACGAGCAACAGCTCGGTACGCGTCACGATCGACAGTCCCGCGATGAGACCGCCGAGGGCCAGCGAGCCGGTGTCGCCCATGAAGATCCGCGCGGGCGCGGCGTTCCACCACAGGAACCCGATGCAGCCACCCATCGCCGCAGCCGCGACGAACGCGACGTCGAGCGGATCCCGGACCTGGTAGCAACCGGCGGCGGCGTCCAGCGCGCAGCTGTTGCGGAACTGCCAGAACCCGATGATCGTGTAGGTGGCCAGCACCATCGCCGAGGTGCCGGCGGCGAGGCCGTCGAGGCCGTCGGTGAGGTTCGCCGCGTTGGACCACGCCGCGATCGCCAGGTAGCTGAACACCACGAAACCGACCGTGCCGAAGGACAGCACCGTGATGTCGCGGACGAACGACAGGCTCTCCGAGGCCGGGGTCAGGCCGTCGGCGTTGGCGAAGCGCACCCCGAGAATCCCGAAGATCACCGCGGTGAGCAGCTGCCCCACCAGCTTCGAGGTCTTGTTCAGCCCGAGGTTGCGCTGCCGGCGGATCTTGATGAAGTCGTCGAGGAAGCCGACGGCCCCCAGCGCCGTGGTCAGGAACAGCACCAGCAGCGCCGACGGGGTGACCGGTAGGCCGGTGAGCAGGTGCGAGGACAGGTAGCCTGCCCAGACGGCGAACAGGATCGCGACACCGCCCATCGTCGGGGTACCGCGCTTGGACTGGTGGCTCGACGGGCCGTCCTCCCGGATCTCCTGGCCGAAGCCCTGCCGCGCGAAGAACCGGATCAGGTACGGCGTGAGCAGGATCGAGACCGCGAGGGCGACCCCCGCGGCGATGAAGACACCCCTCACCGAAGCACCGACCTGCCCGCGCCCAGCAGGCCCGCGGCGACCCGTTCCAGACCGGCCCCGCGAGAGGCCTTGACCAGCACGACGTCACCCGGAGCCAGCTCCGCGCCCAGCAGCGCCAGCGCCTCGCCCGCGCCCGCGGTCGGGCGGGCGTGCGGGTAGTCGGCGGTCCCGACCGCGACCAGCTCGTCGACCCCGAGCGCGCGGGCGACGGCGGCGACCTCGGCGTGCGCGGCGACGGCACCGTCGCCGAGCTCGGCCATCCGGCCGAGCACGGCCCACGTGCGCCGCGCCCCACCGCCCACCGCGGCCAGGGCGGCCAGCGCGGCCCGCATCGACTCCGGGTTGGCGTTGTAGGCGTCGTTGATGACCGTCACCCCGTCCGGGCGGTCGGTGACCTCCATCCGCCAGCGCGACGCCGGCGTGGCCGCGCCCAGCGCGGCGGCGACCCCGGCCGGGGTGGCGCCGAGCTCGAGCGCGACGGCGGCCGCGGCGAGCGCGTTGCCGACGTGGTGCTCGCCCACCAGTCGCAGCGCCACCGGAGCCCGGCCCGCGGCGCTCACCAGGGTGAACCGTGCCCGACCCGCATCGAGGGTGAGGTCCTCGGCGCGGACCTCGGCGGTCGGGGCGCACCCGGTGGTCACGATCCGGGCGGCGGTGCGGCCGGCCATCGCCGCCACGGCCGGGTCGTCGGCGTTGAGCACCGCGAGCCCGTCGGCGGGCAGCGCCTCGACGAGCTCGCCCTTCGCCGCCGCGGTGGCCGCGGGCGAGCCGAACTCGCCGAGGTGCGCGCTCCCGACGTTGAGGACCACCGCGATCCGCGGCGGGACGGCCGCGGCGAGCTCGGCGATGTGCCCGGGCCCGCGGGCCGAGAACTCCAGCACGAGGTGCCGGGTGGCGGTGTCCGCGCGCAGCGCCGTCCACGGCAGGCCCAGCTCGTTGTTGAACGAGCCCGGCGGGGCGACGGTCGGCCCGAGCGGGGCGAGCACGGCATCCAGGAGGTCCTTGGTCGAGGTCTTTCCGCAGCTGCCGGTGACCCCGACGACCGTCATCGCCGGGAGCGCCCGCACGACGTGCCCGGCCAGTCGGGCCAGCGCGGTGAGCACGGCGGCACCGGAGCCGTCCGGGTCGGTGGCGGCGAGGTAGGTCCCAGTCTGGTGATCACCGCTGGCGCGCGCGACCGGCGGGACGATCACCGCGGGCGCGTCGACCGCGCGGGCCGCCAACACCCCGACGGCACCGGCCGCCACCGCCGCCGCGGCGTAGTCGTGCCCGTCGACCCGCTCGCCGGGCAGCGCGAGGAACAACCCGCCCGCCACGATGGCGCGCGAGTCGAACTCGACGGCCGTGACGCGGGCGTCGGCGCGGGCGTGGTGCAGCCGGCCGCCGGTGACGGTGGCGACCTCTGCCAACCGCATCTCGATCATGCTGTCAGTGCCGCCGCCAGCTCGGCGGCGTCGTCGAACGGGTGCCGGACACCCTGAATCTCCTGGCCCGTCTCGTGCCCCTTGCCGGCCACGACGACAGCGTCGCCGGGCCGGGCCCCCGCCACGGCGGCCGCGATCGCGGCCCGGCGGTCACCGATCTCCAGCAGCTCCCCGCGGGCGGGCTCGGCCTGGGCACCGGCCAGCATCGCGGCCCGGATCGCGGCCGGGTCCTCGGTGCGCGGGTTGTCGTCGGTCACCACGAGCAGCTCCGCACGGGTTGCGGCGGCCGCCCCCATCAGGGAGCGCTTGCCGTGGTCCCGATCACCCCCGCAGCCGAGCACGACGAGCAGCCGGCCGGGCACCTGCGCACGCAGCGTGTCCAGCAGCGCAGCCACCGCGGCCGGCTTGTGGGCGTAGTCGACGACGGCCAGGTAGGGCTGGCCCGCGTCCACGCGCTGCATCCGGCCCGGCACCGTGAGGTGGGCGAAGCCCTGCGCGGCCACCGGTGCGGGCACCCCGATGGCGTCCAGGCAGGCCAGCGCGACCAGCGCATTGGCGGCGTTGAACGCGCCCGGAAGCAGCAGGTGGACCCGGACGGCCGCGCCTCCCGGGGCGAGCGCGGTGAAGCTCTGGGTGCCGTCGGCACCCGCCACGAGATCGGCCGCGCGCCAGTGCGCGGGGCCGCCGCGGGTGCAGACCGTCACCGCATCGGGGGTGCGGGCGGCGAGGCGGGCCCCCCACTCGTCGTCGACGCAGATGACGCCCCGTTCGGCCCCGCCCGCGGTGTCGCGGGCGAAGAGGGCGGCCTTGGCCTCGAAGTAGTCGTCCATGTCGCGGTGGAAGTCCAGATGATCCTGCGACAGGTTGGTGAACGCGCCCACCGCGAAGCGCGTGCCGGCCACCCGGCCCAGCGCGAGCGCGTGGCTGGACACCTCCATCACCACGTCGGTCACTCCCGACTCGGCCATCACCCCGAACAGCGCCTGCAGGTCGGGTGCTTCGGGGGTGGTGAAGGCGCTGGGCAGGTGCTGGCACTGGCCGGTGCGGGTGCCGTCGATGCGCGTGCCGACGGTGCCGAGCAGCCCGGTGCGGCGGCCCGCGGCGGCCAGCCCGGCCGCCAGCAGGTGCGCGACCGTGGTCTTGCCGCTGGTGCCGGTGACACCGAGCACCGACAGCCGGGCCGTCGGGTCGCCGTAGACGAGCGCGGCGGCCGTGCCGAGGACCTCGCGCGGCCGCGGGTGCACCAGCACCGGGACGGCCGCATCGCCGAGGTCCCGCGCGGCGAGCGCGGAGCGGGTGGCGCCCGCCGGGTCGGTGAGCACCGCCGCGGCGCCGGCGGCGAGCGCGGTGTCGGCGAAGTCGGCACCGTGCGCGCGGGCGCCGGGGAGCGCGGCGAACAGGTCACCGGGGCGGACCTCCGAGGCACGGAGCGTGACCCCGGTGACCGAGACCCGCACCGGGCTCGACACGCCGATGGCGGCGGCGACGGCACCCAGGTCCACCGGCTGCACGCCCTGCGGACGCGGGGGTGCGGTGGCCACCGTGGTGGCAGAACTGGCGGGCGACACGTCGCGGAAGGCTACCGGCGCCCCCCGACACCCCCACCCGCGCACCCGCGAGTCGGTACGAACCAGCACGCGAGTCGGTACAAAGTGGTGTGTGAGTTGCGCCCGAGAGCACGCGCGGGTGCCGGTGCGGAAGCGGACGTGGATGCACCAGAAAATGTCCACTCGCCCGCCAACCCGTACCGACTCGCGGGGTTGGTCAGGGGACGACGAGGGTTTGGGTGGGGGGTGGGGTGGGGGTTACCGGGAGGCGCTCGCGTTGGGCTAGGTAGGTGGCGATGTCGTGGAACAGGGGGGCCGCGCTGGTGCCGCCGCCTGGAGCGTCGAGCATGATCGCGATTACGTACCGCGGGTCCTGCGCCGGGAGCATGCCGGCGAAAGTGATCCAGTATGTGGACGCCGAGTAACATCCACACGTCGGGTCCACCTGCTGGGCCGTACCCGTCTTCGCGGCCACCTGATAGCCCGGCACGGCCGCCTGTGGACCCGTGCCGCGCTGGCCGCGCACATCCTGGGTGACGGCGGTCAGCATGGTCCGCAGCGTCTGCGCCGTCTGCGGCGACACCACCCGAACACCCTGCGGCGCGGGCGTCGCGACGGCCACCCCGTCGGATCCGGGGGTGGCGGAGATGATCCGCGGCGGGATCCGCAGCCCGTCGTTGGCCACCGCCTGGTACATCCCGGCCATCTGCAGCGCCGTCATGGACAAACCCTGACCGATCGGCAGGTTACCGAACGTCGATCCCGACCATGACGCGCGCGCCGGAACCAGCCCCGCGCTCTCGCCGGGCAGCCCGACACCGGTGGTGGCGCCGAGCCCGAACCGGGCGAGCATGTCGGCGAACCGTTGCTCGCCCACCCGCCGCGCCGTCATGATCGTGCCGACGTTCGAGGACTTCGCGAGCACCCCGGTCAGGGTGTACTGCTCGACGCCGTGCACCCAGGCGTCGTTGACGATGTGGTCGGCGACCGCGATGCTGCCCGGAACCGTCAGCACCTCGTCCGGGGTCGCGACACCGTACTCCAGTGCCGCCGCCATGGTGACGATCTTGTTGACCGACCCCGGCTCGAAGGGGCTCTGCACCGCCGGGTTGCCCATCTGCTCGGGCGTCGCGCTGGCCAGGTCCCGCGGGTCGAAGGTCTGGCTGTTGGCCAGCGCGAGCACCTCGGCGGTCGTGGCGTCGAGCACGACAGCCGAGGACGTCGGTCGCGCGCCGGAGTTCGCGACGTAGTCGTCGAGCGCGCGCTGCACCGTGTACTGCAGGTCCGAGTCGAGCGTGAGCGTCACGTCCGAGCCCTGGGTGGCGGGCCGCTCGAACCGCGTGCTGCCCGGGATGACGGCGTTGCTCCCCTCCGCGGTGTCCACCACGCGTAGCCCCTCCGACCCCGCCAGCGTGCTCTCCAGGGAGCCCTCCAGACCGACGCGGCCGGTGAGCTTGCGCGCGTCGGCGTCCCAGGTGGCGGCACCGACGATGGCGGCGGCCAGCGTGCCGGCCGGGTACTGCCGGTCCTCGCGACGTTCCTCGGCGATCTCCGGGAACCGCGCGCGCAGGTCCCGCGCGAGGTCCGGATCCACCGCCCTGGCCAGCACCACGTAGCCCCGGTCGCTGGTGATCAGGTCCAGCAGGGTGGACTGGTCCTGGCCGGTCGCCTGCGCGACGGCGGCGGCCATCTCCCCCGCGTACCGCGCGGCGTCGTCCGGGTGCGTCGAGGCGATATGCTGCGGGTTGGTGACGAGCGCGCGGGCCTCGACGCTGAAGGCGAGCGGGTTGCCCGTGCGGTCCAGGATGGCGCCACGCTCGGCCGGCAGCGCGATGTTCGTCGTGGCCTGGCGCTGGGACGCGGCCGTGAGGGCACCGGTCTGCACGGTCTGCACGGCGACGAGCTTGACCGTCGCCACGGCGAGGGCGACCACCAGCACGATGCGACCGACCTTCAACCGCCGCGCGTGCGGCCATCCCCCGGCCGCCGGACGTCGCGGGGGGGCGGGACGGCGCGGCGGGACGGGGCGGGACGGGGCGGAGGCCGTGCGGGCCGCAGCCATCAGCCCGTACCCGTGCCGGACGGCGGGCCGGGCGCGACACCACCCGCGAGCTGCTCGACCGGGTCGACGAGCGGTTCCGGCGGAGCCGGGCTCGCGGCCTCGGCAGGCGGGACCGGCGGAGCAGGCGGAGCCGGCACCGCAGCGGGCTGCGGCTGGCCGACGACCGTGACCTCGCCGTCCGGACCGACCACCAGGCGTGCCGGGTCCTGAACGGGGACCATGCCGAGCTCGGTCGCCCGCCGGGCCAGCTCCGGGGCCGACCCCAGGACCGCCACCTCGCGGTGCAGCCGCTCACCCCGCTCGCTCAGGGTCCGCGCCATGGCGCGGGCGTCCTGGAGCCGGTAGGAGTCGGCGGCGGCGGCGGTGGACAGCCACAGCGTCGCCACCAGTCCGGTGGCGAGCAGCACCATGACCAGCAGCACGAACTGCGCTCGTCCGGCCGGGGCGGCGGTGCGCGCCGGAGCCCCCCCGACCAGCCGGCGCAGCCGGTCGTCCCGGCGCGCGTAGGCCTTCTGCGCCGCCGTCGGCACGCCGGCCTGTCCGCCGTCCCGGCGTCGCGGGGCGACGGCGGGTGCGCCCCGCTGGGCCGGAATGGTTGCGGCGCTGCGCGGGCGCTCGGTGACCGGGGCACTCATGAGTCCTCCTCGCTAACGCTCATCGGCCGCGTCCGCGGCCCTGCTGGGTCTGATGTGGACGCCCGTCACGGTGCTGGCTCCCGGATGCGCACGGCGGAGCGCAGGCGCACGGAGGCGGCTCGCGGGTTGTCGCTGATCTCGTCCCCCCCGGCCGGCTCGGAGCCCCGGACGAGCAGGCGCAGCTCCGGGCCGTGTCCCGGCAGCTCCACCGGGAGCTCCACCGGGCTCGTCGAGCTCGACCGCGCCGCCAGCTCGCGCTTGACGATGCGGTCCTCGAGCGAGTGGTAGGCGAGCACGACGATCCGGCCGCCCACCGCGAGCGCGTCGAGCGCGGCGGGCAGCGCGGACTGCAACGCGTCCAGCTCGCCGTTGACCTCGATCCGCAGGGCCTGGAACGTCCGCTTCGCGGGGTGCCCCCCGGTCCGTCGCGACGCTGCCGGCACCGCCTCGTAGAGCAGCTCCACCAGCTCGGCGCTGCGCCGCAGCGGCGCCTGCGCCCGCCGTCGACCCACCGCGGCGGCGATCCGCCCCGCGAAACGTTCCTCCCCGTACTCGCGCAGTACCTGGGCCAGCGCCGGTACCGGATAGGTGTTGAGGACATCGGCCGCGGTCGGTCCCGTGGTCGGGTCCATCCGCATGTCGAGGTCCGCGTCGCGGGCGTAGGAGAATCCGCGCTCGTCGGCGTCGAGCTGCAGCGACGACACGCCGAGGTCGAACAGCACGGCGTCGATACGGGAGAACCCCAGCTCCCCGAGGACCTCGGCAACGCGGTCGTACCCGGTGTGCACCAGGTGCGTCCGGTCGGCATACGCGGCGAGCCTGCGCCCGGCCAGCGCGAGCGCGTCCGGGTCGCGGTCCAGGCCCACGAGCGTGAGCTGCGGGTGGGCGGCCAGCAGCGCCGCGGCATGCCCGCCCAGGCCCAGCGTCGCGTCCACCGCGACGGCCGGGCGGGCGGCGAGGGCAGGGCGCAGCAGCTCGACGACACGGGGCAGGGCCACCGGAACGTGCCTGGCCCCAGCCGGCTCGCTCCGGTGATCTGGATGCTGCCCCACAGCCCACCTCCCTGCCCCGTGTCGCCGCGCCACCGGCGATGCCCCCACCCGGCAGACCTGGCACCGGGGAAGTGCGCCAGGGCTGCCGGGTGGGGGCATCGCCGGGTCTAATTCGCACCCGCACCCCGTCCCGGCTAGATCAGTCCGGGGGCCACCTCCTCCTGCGCCCGGGCGTAGGTGTCCTCGTGCTCGTCCTGGTACCGCTGCCAGGCCTGCGCGTCCCAGATCTCCGCACGGCTGAAGGCGCCGATCACCACGCACTCCTTGGTGAGCCCGGCGTAGCGCCGCAGCTCCGGGGTGAGCGCGATGCGGCCCTGGGCGTCCGGGTTCTGCTCGTCGGTGCCGGCGAAGAGGTTGCGCTGGAAGGCCCGGGCGGACTCGCTCGTCAGCGGCGCGGACGCCACCGTGCGGGCCAGCTCCGTGAAGGCTTCGCGGGTGAACACGTACAGGCAGTGGTCCTGCCCCTTCGTGATCATCAGCCCGCCTCGCAGCTCGTCGCGGAACTTCGCGGGCAACGTGATCCGCCCCTTGTCGTCCAGTTTCGGGGTGTAGGTGCCGAGGAACACCGGCCCACCTCCACCTGCACCCCGTCATGCCCCAACGATCACCACACTACCCCACTTTCCACCACCGTCAACCGCTATGACCCGGGTTTTACGACCCCCGAGCAGGAAGAAGCGCAGTTCATAGCGGTGGGGAAAGGTGGGGGGCGGTGCCACGACCACCCGCGTACCGGACCCGGTGGGCTGTCCAGACCACACCTCTGCGTCCGGATGCCCGCCGACCGGGAGCCATGCCGGGGACCTGCAACGGCTGCGGTGGGGCACAGTGGGGGACCTGCATCGGCCGAAGTTCCGCGCCGCTGTTTGGCAGACTGGGTCCGCTCTGGCCCGCAAGGGGACGAGGGCGACGAGCGGGAGGAGGACGGGTGACCACCACGAGCAGCCGCGTCGCGGTGGCCGGTGCGGCCGCCAGCCTGGCCACGGTGGCCGACCTGGGCGGTCGCGTCGCCGCCAACGTGGCGCGCGTCATCGTCGGCAAGCCCGAGGTGGTGCGGATCGCGCTGGTCGCCCTGCTCGCGCAGGGCCATCTGCTGGTCGAGGACGTACCCGGCGTCGGGAAGACCTCGCTGGCCAAGGCGCTGGCCCGCTCGATCGACTGCTCGGTCAGCCGCGTGCAGTTCACCCCCGACCTGCTGCCCGGCGACATCACCGGCATGTCCATCTATAACCGGCAGACCAGCGAGTTCGAGTTCCGACCCGGCCCGGTGTTCGCCAACGTCGTGATCGCCGACGAGATCAACCGCGCGTCGCCCAAGACGCAGTCGGCGCTGCTGGAGTGCATGGCCGAGCACCAGGTCACCGTCGACGGCACGACCTACCCGCTCGCGAGCCCGTTCCTGGTCCTCGCCACGCAGAACCCGATCGAGATGGACGGCACCTACCCGCTGCCCGAGGCGCAGCGCGACCGGTTCACCGCGCGCGTCAGCGTCGGGTACCCGGACCTCGCCGCCGAGCTCGCCATGGTCGACGAGCACGCCGCCGCCGATCCCCTGTCGACGCTGAGCCCGGTCACCGACGCGCGGTGCGTCGCGTCGGTCATCGAGGCCGTGCGCCGGGTGCACGTCGGCCCGGAGGTGCGCCAGTACTGCGTCGAGCTCGTCGCCACCACCCGCAGGATCCCGGAGCTCCGGCTCGGCGCCTCGCCCCGGGCCACCCTCCAGCTGGTGCGCGCGGCCCGCGCGCAGGCGGCGCTGGCCGGTCGCGGCTTCGTCGTGCCCGACGACGTGCAGGCCATGGCCGTGCCCGTGCTGGCCCACCGCCTGCTGCTCACCTCGGACGCCCTGGCCTCCCGCCGATCGGCCACCGAGATCGTCTATAGCCTGGTCAGCCGGCACGCGGTGCCCGCCCCGGGCCGACCCGGCCACTAACCGCGGTGGGCCTCACCACCCGGGGACGCTGCCTGCTCGCCGGGGGCGTGGCCACCGCCGTGTGCGCGGTGGCCCTCGACGAGCGCGACCTGCTGCGGGCCGGCGCGTTCGTGGCGCTGCTACCCCTGCTGGCCCTGCTGCTCATCGTGCGCGCCCGGCGCAGCGTCCGCGCGCAGCGACGGCTCACCCCGACCCGGCTGCCGGTCGGGGCTGCGGTGGCCGTCGGGTTGCGCCTGGCGGGTGGCCCACTGCTGGGGACGCTCCGGCTGGCCGACACCGTGCCCGACGCCGCCGGCCCGCAGCCAGGCGCGCCGCCCCGGTTCGCGATGTACCGGCTGCCGAGCCGCGGTGGCGCGCTGCTGACCTATCCCCTCCACCCGGTGTTGCGCGGCGTGCACCGCGTCGGCCCGCTCCTCGGCCGGGCCACCGATCCGCTCGGACTCGCCGAGCTCGACTACGAGCTCACCCCGGTCGACCGGCTGCTCGTGGTGCCGCGCGTGGTGGGGCTGTCCGGGCTGCCGCCGGCGCTGCACCCGGGTGAGGGCACCCCGGGTGCCGCGCTCGCCCACCAGGGCCAGGGTGCCTCGGATGTGCTGATCCGTCCCTACCGGCGCGGCGACGAGCTGCGCCGGGTGCACTGGCGCAGCACCGCCCGCCACGACGAGCTGATGGTGCGGTTGGAGGAACGACCCTGGCACGGCGGTATGACGGTGCTGCTCGACCACCGGTACGCCGGTCATCGGGGCCACGGTGGCGCCTCCAGCCTGGAGTTCGCGGTGAGCCTCGCGGCCAGCATCTGCGCGCACCTCATCGCATGTGACGAGCCGGTCGTCCTCATCACCGCCGACGGCGTCGAGCTCACCGGGCCTGGCCACGTCACCAGCCCGGAACCCCTGCTGGACGCGCTCGGCACCCTGGTGCCGTCGGCGCGCACCGACCTGCGCGGTCCGGAGCTGAGCTCCGGGACCGACATGCTGGCCATCCTCGGCGCCGCCGGACCCGGCCAGCTCGCGACGTTGCTCGCCCGCCGGCCCGGCGGCGGCCACGCCGTGCTGCTGGACACAGCTACCTGGGAGCCGACCGCAGCACCCAGCCCGGTGGCCGACAACGCCGCCGTCCTGCGCCGGGCCGGCTGGCGCGTCGTCGTGGCGAGGGCCGGAACGACACCCGACCGAGTCTGGGCCGACCTGACCGCCGGAGCCGCTCCCGACCGGCTGCGGGCAGGTCCACCATGAGCCCACCAGCCGGCAAGCCACCATCCGGCACAGCCCCGACGGTGTGGATCGCCGCGATCGGCTCCGGCGTCGCGGTGCTGCTGGCGAGCGCTCCCGTGACGGCCGTCGTGCAGGGGTCCGGCTGGCTGCGCCATGCCGTGGCCGTGGCTGTTCTCGTCGCAGCAGCAGGCATGCTGGTGCACCACCTCGGGGCGCTCGCCGTCGCCACCGGGCAATGCGCCACGGTTGTTGTGTTTCTCACGGCGGTGTTCACCGAGGACGGGGTACTCGGCGTGCTGCCGGGGCCCGGCGCCTGGCGTGAGTTCGGCGCGCTGATCGCCGGGGCCGGGCAGCAGATCGCCACCGGCATCGCCCCGGTGCCGGCCACCCCGCAGATCCTGTTCCTGGTGACGGCCGCCGTCGGGCTGCTCGCTGTCGGCGTACATCTGGCTGCCGTGAACACCGCCGCCCCCGCCGCAGCCGGGGTGCCGCTGCTGGCGGTGTTCGCCGTGCCTGCCGCACTCGCCGACGAGCTGCTGCCCTGGTGGGCGTTGGCCGCGGCCGCGGCCGGCTTCGGGCTGCTCCTGCTGGTCGGCGACGGGGCCCGGCGTCAGTTCGGCAGCGGCGCCATCCTGGTCGCAGGCGCCGTCGTGCTGGCTCTCGGCATCGGTGCGGGGGCAGGCGTCGTCGGGACCGCGGGGCGCTTCGACGGCGGCACCGGCGGGTCGAACAGCTCGATCGGGTTGAGCCCGTTCACGGCACTGCGCGGGCAGCTCGAGCAGGCCAGCCCGGTGGAGCTGCTCCGGGTCCGCGGCCTGCGCCAGGTGAGCTACCTGCGCGCCCTGACCCTGAGCGAGTACGTGCCCGACACCGGATGGCAGGCGACCAGGCCCGCGCCCGGAGTGCCGCTGCCCGGCCCGATCCGGCCCGAACCGCCCGCCGTCTCCGGCGACCTGGTGGATGTGCAGGTCGAGAACGTCTCGTTCCGGGATTACTGGCTACCGCTCTACGGCCGCCCCGTCGAGGTCACCGGGCTGGCCGAGTCACGGTGGGTCTACGACCCGAGCACCGGCACGGCCTATGCGGGCCGTCCCCAGCAGGAGGACAGCTGGGAGCAACGAACCCGGCTGTCCGTACCCTCGGTCACGCAGCTCCGGCAGGCCGACGGTGCCACCGGCGCCGGACCGGAGTACCTGCGCACCGTGGGGGTGGACCCCCGGGTCGGCGCGCTCGCCGTGGAGGTCGTCGCGGGGCGCGACACCTCCTTCGACCGGGCGCTGGCGCTGCAAGAATTCTTCACCGGTGCGGGCAGCCCGTTCCGCTACAGCTTGCAGACCGCACCAGGGGGTGGCGACGACGCGCTGGTGGAGTTCCTCACCAGCGGCCGGGTCGGGTACTGCGAGCAGTTCGCCTCCGCGATGGCGGTGATGCTGCGGACGGTCGGCATCCCGGCCCGGGTGGCGGTCGGGTTCACCGCCGGGTCCGACGCGGGCGGCTACCGCTCGATCAGCACCTCCGATGCGCATGCCTGGGTGGAGGCCTGGTTCCCCGGCGTCGGCTGGACGACGTTCGACCCGACCCCTCTCACCGACGGCCGGACAATCACCCCGCCGTACGTGTTGGAGGCCCGCACCGAGACCTCGGGCAGCGACGCCGTTGCCGACGGGCTCCCGCTGAGCCAGCCGGCCGAACCGGAGCCGACACCTGCGCCTGCCGCAGCGGATCAGTCGGGTCCGGACGCCGCCGGCTCGTCGCCCACCGAGGGGGATGGCCTGCCCGGCTGGCCATTCGCGATAGTGGCGCTGACCGCCGTCGCCGCGAGCGTCCCGGCCGCCCTGCGCGCCTACCGGCGCCGGCGACGACTCACCGCTGCCGGGTCGGGCGGTCCGGGTGCGGCGGCTGCGGGTTGGGCGGAGCTGCTAGCCGAGTCCGCGGACCGCGGGACGTCGATTCCGCCGAGTGACACGGTGCGCGGTGCCGCCCGGCGGCTGGTCTGCGAGCACCGGCTGGATGCGCGGTCGCAGCAGGCGCTGCGCGAGGTAGTCGGCGCGGTGGAGTCGAGCTGGTACGGCGGTGCCCACCCGGACGCGGGTGAACTGGACGGGCCGGTCCGCGCGGTACGGACGGGGATCGTCGCGGGCAGCGCCATCTCACCGTGGAAGCGGCTGTTGCCCCGATCGGTGACGCGCTGGCCGGGTGCGGTGAACAGGCGCGCTATTCCTGCTCGAACCTCCGACGGAAGCGCTCCTCCATGCGGCCGGTGAACCGGTTCTTGTCGAGCTCGGTCTCCGTGACCGGCGGCGCCTGACCGCCGGAGCCGACGGAGGTGACCGCGAGAACGGCGCCACCGAGCATCACGAGGAAGCCGACGACACTGAGTACCGGGAAGCTGGACGCCAGCCAGAGCTGGGGCACCGCGACACCGACGACGAGCAGCACCAGGCCGACGACGAAGAGGGCGATGCCCTGGCCACGACGGCGGCGAGTGGGTCGGCTCAACCGTCCGCCGCGGACGGTTGAGACGAACTTCGGGTCCTCGGCGTAGAGAGCGCGCTCGATCTGCTCGAGCAGCCGCTGCTCGTGCTCGGAGAGGGGCATAGCTACCTCCGGCACTGGTCGTCCTGTCGGGTCATTGTCGATGGTGCCGGAACGACGCGACGAGCGCCCGGGAGTGGGCGTCTAGTAGAGAGGATACGAGTCCGAGGGCTCGCCGACTACCCGGACTCGTCAAGCGGACGGGTCCATTTCCCGGCCATGATACTGCGGGGGGATGAGCAGCGAGCCAGCGCGTCAGCTGCGGCGCCCGCAGCAGCGGGAGCTGGCACCCCACAGCAGGGTCATCTCGGCCGGCGCGCGAGCGCGTGCAGGCGGGCGGCCACCTCGCGCAGCGGTGCCGCGGCCGCGGCCAGATCCTCCAGCTCGCCCACCGCCTGGGCGGCGGCAGGGCCACCGTCGCGCACAGCACCGGGTACCCAGCAGTCGAGAACACCGTCGCCCTGCAGCACCTCGACCTGCAGCGAACCGCCCGCCTCCAGCAGCTCGCACAACGTGGCGGCGTCAAGCCGCCGACGCAGGGCGTCCTCCGGGCCGAACCGGCCGAGCGGATCAGTGAGCAGGGCGCGTGCCTCGTCGAGCTTGCCACCCAGGGTGCGGGTGAGCACCGCGGCGTAGCGACCGGCGACGAGCACCGACACCGCCGCTCCCGGCGCGGTGGCCCGGGTCAGCGCCGACACCGCCGCGGCTGAATCATCGACCATCTCCAGCAGCCCGTGGCCGAGTACCAGGTCGGCACCGCCGGCCGGGGCCACGTCGGCAAGCGCGTCGACGTCCCCCTGGACCGGCGTGACCAGCTCGCGCACCCCGGCCTCCCGCGCCCGCCGGTGCAGGGCCGCAAGCGAGTTGGGACTGCTGTCCACCACGGTGACCGCGCACCCCAACCGGGCCAGCGGCACCGCCCACGTCCCGCTGCCGCCGGCGACGTCGAGCACGCGGGGGGCGATGTCCGGCCGCCGGGCACGTACGCGCATGACCTCGGCCGCCAGCGCGCGGTGGACCGCGCCACCGCTGGCCACCCCAGCCGACACTCCTGCCGCGACAGTCACCATCGAAGCCTCACAGGGACAGCGTAATGCGCGGGGTGGAGGGGGTAGGTTGATCGCCGTGCTGGTCGTCGCGACGTTGAGCCTCAAGGGCGGGGTGGGCAAGACCACAGTGGCGCTCGGCCTTGCCGGAGCTGCCCAACGGCACGGCGTGCGCAGCCTCGTGGTGGACCTCGACCCCCAGGCCAACGCCACGCTCGCGCTGGACCCCGGCCCGACGATCGCCACCGTGGCAGACGTGTTGGACGAGCCCCGCCGCACCGCGCTGCACGACGCGATCGCCCCGAGCGGGTGGGGCGAGGGCCTCGACGTGCTGGTCGGCGCGGAGCAGGCCGAGCGGCACAACCACCCCGAGCCCAGCGCCAAGCAGCTGGGACGGTTGTCGCGGGCCCTGCAGCGGCTTGCCGATACCGACGGCCTGGGCACCGCAGACACCGGTACGGACACCGAGCCGAGCGCCGACGAACCATACCGGCTGGTGATCATCGACTGCCCGCCGTCACTCGGTCAGCTCACCCGTAGTGCCCTCGTCGCGGCACAGCGGGCCGTGCTCGTGACCGATCCCACCATGTTCGCCGTGTCGGGTGTGCAGCGCGCGTTTGAGGCGGTGCAGACGACGCGGCAGTCCAGCAATCCCGATCTGCAGCCGCTCGGCGTGGTGATTAACCGGGTGCGGCCACGCAACACCGAGCACGATTTTCGGATAGCCGAGCTCCGCGAGCTGTTCGGCCCGCTGGTGCTCACCGGCCTGCTGCCCGACCGTTCGGCGATCCAGCAGGCGCAGGGTGCCTGCCTCCCCATCCAACGCTGGGACACACCGGGCGGGCGGGAGGCCTCGGCAGTGTTCACACTGCTCTTGGGCCGGGTGCTACGCAGCCAACGGCCCCGGCGGGTGCGCAGTGGGACGACGGCGCAACCGGGAACGCCTTGACTGCCAACCGACAGACTACCTTTGCCACACCTCGGCGAGGTTCCCTCGGGCGCGACGTGCCGCCTCATCGCACCGGCACCGCCGCCCTGACAAGCCCGAGGAACTGCTCCGCCGCCCGCAGCAGGTCGTCGGCCTCGCGCCGCCCGACGAGCCGCGCGATGCCCGCCTCCGCCGCCGACCTGGTAGCCGAGCAGGACGCGAAGAACAACGTCCACTCGCTCAGCTCCGGTGCGACCTCGGCCAGAAGCGCCCAGACGTTGCGGGCCGACCCGCGGCGCGGGCTCGGCCGGGCGTGCACCGCGAGCACGGCAGCCGCCCCGCGAAGCGCGGCAAGGTAGGCCGCCGGGTAGCGCAGCAGTGGATCGTCCTCGCGGTAGGCCTCGGCGAGGCCGTCGGCCGCCTGCCGGAGCAACCCCAGAGCCGCTCGTGACGTGGGCGCCGCGGCCGGTGGACGCTCCGCTGCCGCCCGGGCGGGTACCTGCGGGCCCGTCACCCGCGTGGTTGTGACCGTCATCTCGCACTCCTCACGATCAGCGGACCCAAGCCCGCCCTCAATCGGCGACCCGCACCAGATCCCAGACCCCCGGGCCGGCGCGCATCCGCAGGACGTACTCCCGAGCGGTTGCCTCGGGATCGCCTTCGGACCGCGCCAGCACCCGCCAGCACCGAAGCTGGTCGCCTCCGATGGGCTGTGGGGAGGGAAACGGCCAGGTCGACTCCTCGGTCCAGCGTTCGCGCACGGCCGTGACCAGGAAGCGCGGCCCCTTCTTCAGGGGCCTGCGCTGGAATTCGACTGGCTCCCCCTCACGCCACCGAACATGGATCGGAGTGGGCTGGCGGGAACCGAAGACCTTGCTCAAGGTGTTCACCCGTCCTCCCCGCTTGCGCCCGTCGGACCGTTGCGCGTTGATGCTGCAACCGCTCGGGGCTTCTCCTGCCCGCTCATGCGCGTACGCTCCCTCCGACTGGCACTGCAAACGGCGGGCCCGGTGGGTGGGCGCTTCCCCCGGCCACCCACCGGGCTGACTCGATCGAACACATGTTCGATCGGCCTCCAGTACAGCGCGTCTTCCGCCCGGCGTCAAGTCGCGTTTCACCAGGGCGAGACCGTCGCGCTCCGCCGTGGTGTGATGGATACCGTGACCACGGCCCCGGCTCGCCAGCTCGTGCAGCTCGGCCCGGATGAGCTCACCACCCGCCTCACCGAGGCGCTGCACGTCTATGTGAGCGCGATGGGGTATCCCGCGAGCACCGCGCACCAGCGCCGCAGCCTGTGGCTCGAGCACGTCCGCCGGCCGGGCTGGCGCGCCGTCGGCTGGCTCGACGCCACCGGGGCCTTGCTGGGCATCGCCTACGGCTATGCCGGAAGCCCCGGTCAATGGTGGTTCGAGGAGGTGCGCCACGGGTTGCGGGGCGCGGGTCCCGAGGCGCAGCTGTGGCTGCGTGACTACTTCGAGCTGACCGAGCTGCACGTCCGCCCGGAGGCACAGGGCCGCGGCCTGGGTGAAGGTCTGATGCGGGCGCTGCTGGTCGGCTCCGACCGGTCCCGGGTGCTGCTGTCGACGCCTGAGTACGGGCGAGGGCGGCCCGGCCGGGCCTGGCGACTATACCGGCGCACCGGTTTCCGCGACGTCTTGCGCAAGCACTGCTTCACTGGTGACGACCGCCCGTTCGCCGTGCTCGGGCGGGACCTACCGCTGGCCCCCGCCACGGCTGCCGAAGACTGACACCATGGTGGCGAGCGCTCGACCAGGGTGCGCGGGAGTTGTCCGACCGCGATGGCACGATGTCGACGTGGCGCCCCCGACCAGCACCGTCCGCCCTCGTATGCTGCCGCTGTTGCTGCTGCTGGCCGTTGTGGTGGCAGCAACACTGCTCGGCGGATGCGCCCGGGTGCGCGCGGCGCTGGCGGTACAGCCGGACGACACCGTCAGCGGCGAGGTTGTCCTCGCCACGCCGGAGAAGGCACCCGATGACCCCGGCCCGACGATCACCTTGCCGCCCGAGCTGGAGTCGGAGATTGACATCTCGGAGTACCGCCAGGACGGCTACGCCGGCTCGGTACTGCGCTTCAAGGAGTTGACCTTCGACCAGGTGTCGACCTTGAACCAGGCAGCGGGACCGGCGGGTGACGCCGTCCGGCTGGACGTGCGCCGGGCCGGCGGCCGGGTGCTGGTGAGCGGCGCCGTTGACCTCACCACCGTGTCGGTGGACCGGGCCGATTTCCAGCTCAAGATCAGCTTTCCCGGTCAGGTCCTGGAGTCCAACGGCGTCGCCGACTCCGGCACCACGAGCTGGACCTTCACCGCCGGCGAGGTCGGCGACGTCAACGCCGTCGTCGCCTACGGCGACCCGGAGGCGCCCTCGGCCATCAACTGGACACTCGGCCTCGGCGGCATCGTCGCGATTGCCGCCGCGGTCGTGGTCGTGCTGGCCCACCGCAGCCGCAACCCGCCGCTCGGCCCACCCGTTCGCTGATGACCCGCACGCTCCCCGGGCCGACCGACCACGTCGTGATCGTCGGCGCGGGCCTGTCCGGCCTCACCGCGGCCCTGTACCTGCTCGGCGCGGGCCGCGACGTCACGATCGTCGAACGCGCCGCTCATCCCGGCGGCCGAGCTGGTCGCCTGGACCTGCACACCGCTCGCGGGAGCTACCAGGTCGACACCGGTCCCACCGTGCTGACGATGCCCCATCTGCTCGACGAAGCGTTTGGTGCGGTCGGCGAGGAGCTCTGCGCACGCCTCGACCTCGTCGAGCTCGACCCCGCCTACCGCACGCACTTCGCCGACGGTTCCACCATCGACGTGCACACCCGCGCCGAGGCGATGGAGGCCGAGGTCAGGCGGGTGTGCGGGCCCGCGGCCGCCGACGGCTACCGGCGGCTGCGCAGGTGGCTTACGAAGCTCTACCGCGCCGAGATCGACACCTTCATCAGTGCGAACTTCGACTCCCCGCTCGACCTGCTCGGCTCCGACCTCGTCCGGCTGGCGACGCTGGGCGGTTTCGGGCGGCTGGGCCCGCGAGTGGCCCGGTACCTCCCCGACGAGCGCTTGCAACGAATCTTCTCCTTCCAGTCCCTCTACGCGGGCGTGCCACCGCAGCGGGCGCTCGGCGCCTACGGCGTCATCGCCTACATGGACACCGTCGGGGGGGTCTTCTTCCCCCGGGGCGGCATGCGGCAGGTCGGGCAGGCGCTGGCCGACGCCGCGGAGCACGCCGGCGCGACGATCCACTACGGCCGCACCGTCACCGGTCTGGAGCGACGCGGCAGCCGCATCACCGCCGTCCGACACCGCGGCTCCGACGAGAGCCTCGGGGCGACCGAACGACTCAGCTGCGACACCGTCGTGCTGACACCGGACCTCCCGGTGGTCTACCGGCTCGTCGGCCGCACCCCGCGCCGGCCCGTCACCCTGCGGTACTCCCCCAGTGCTGTCGTGCTGCACGCCGGCCTGAGCCGGGCCCGGCCCGAGCTTGCCCACCACACGATCTCCTTCGGCGCCGCCTGGCAACACACCTTCCGCGAGATCATCGACGAGGGACACCTGATGAGCGATCCGTCACTGCTGGTCACGCGGCCGACCGCGACCGATCCGACGCTCGCCCCGGCAGGCGCCGAGCTGCTGTTCGTGCTCGCCCCGTGCCCGAACACCGACCGCGGGCCGCTGGACTGGGCCCGCATCGGGCCGTCCTACCGCGACGAGCTGCTCGAGGTCCTGGCCGCGCGCGGCCACCCCGGGCTGGACGCCATCGCAGGCGACATGGAGGTGTCGCGCCTGGTGACACCCGCCGACTGGGCCGCTGACGGGCTCGCCGCAGGCACCCCGTTCTCCGCCGCTCACACGGTCGCCCAGACCGGACCGTTCCGGCCGCGCAACCTCGTGCGGGGTCTGGACAACGCCGTGCTCGCGGGCTGCGGCACCACGCCCGGCGTCGGCATCCCCCCGGTGCTGATCTCCGGCCGGCTGGCCGCCGCGCGGATCACCGGCGCGGCCGCGGGAACGCACCGGGTGCCCACGTCGCGCTGACACCTGCCGTGCGAGCATGTATCGCGTCATGAAGCCACCATCACTGGTCGACGAGCCGGCGCGGCTGGCCAGGCCGCCGGGTGCGCGCGCCCCAGCTCCGTCGTGGCGCGCCTGGTTCGGCGACCCACCGCGAGGCCCGCTGCTGCTCGGCCTGGCCGCGTCGTTGATGATGGTCCTCGGAGGCTTCGGCGCCGGCGGCGTCCTGGTTCGGGATCCGCTGCTGTCGAACTCGGTGCTCGGTTTCTGGCGCTACGGGCACGGCCGCGAGCTCGCCCTCGTGCTCATCTACACCGGCGTCGCGCTGCTGGTCTGGGCCTGGGTACGGCTAGGTCGCGACGTCTTGGCCCATCGCGCGGGCGGCCGGGCCGTCCTGACCACCGCGGCCACCTGGACCGCGCCGATGCTGGTGTCCCCGCCGCTGTTCACCCGCGACGTCTTCAGCTACCTCGCCCAAGGTGATCTGACACTCGGCGGGTTCGACCCCTACACGGTCGGGCCGGAGGTGCTGCCCGGGATCTTCACCCAGAACGTCCACTACTTCTGGCAGGACACCCCAGCACCCTACGGACCGCTGTTCATCCTGATCGCCAAGTCGGTGGCCTGGCTGGTCGGCGACAACATCATCCTCGGCGTCCTGCTCATGCGGCTCACCTTGCTGCCGGGGCTGGCCCTGCTGATCTGGGCACTGCCCGAGCTGACCCGCCGCCTCGGTGGCCGCGTCCCCGTCGCGCTGTGGATCGCCGTCGCCAGCCCCGTCATGGTGATCCATATGGTCGGAGGTGGACACAACGACCTGCTGGTCGTCGGGCTGCTCGCCGCGGGGGCGCTCGTCGCCCTGCGCGGCGCGCCGGCAGGTGGGATAGCGCTTGTCTCCGCGGCGATGGCGGTGAAGGCCAGCGCCGGCGTCGCGCTGCCGTTCCTGGTGCTGGTGTGGGCAGCCCGGATGACGGGTCCGCGCAGCACTCGGATCGCGAAGGCGACGGCGGCCGGTATCGGCGTGTTCGTGGTGGTGTTCGGGACGTGCACGCTGGTGGCCGGGGTCAGCCTGGGTTGGTTGCCGGCGCTGAGCGCACCGTCGATGATCGTCAACTGGATGTCGCTCCCCACGGCCGTGGGCGAGTTCACCCACACCGTCGTCGCGCTTGTCGCCGACGTGCCCAAACAGCCGTTCATCAACGTCGCCCGCATCGCCGGGGGGGTGGTACTGGCATCGATCGCGTGCCGGCAGTGGTGGGCGGCGCGCGACGGTGGCCCCGAAGCCGTGTACCGGGCCGGCATCGTGCTGCTGGCGGTTGCGGTGCTGTCCCCGGCGACGTTGCCCTGGTATGTGAGCTGGGGTACGGCGCTGCTCGCCATGGGCGCCTGGTCGGCCCGCGGCCTGGCCTGGGTCGTGTTCGTCTCCGTGATGCTGGTCGTGGCCTACTTCCCCGACGGCGAGGACGCGCTCTACCACTGGCCCTATCTCGCGGGCTGCGCGGTGGTGGCGGCGCTCGGGGCCGTGTCCCTGCTCCGCCCCGACCCGCTCCGGATGCGCGTGGTGTCCGCCGCCACGGTCGCGTCCTCCGTCGGTGCCGAGCACCGGCCCAGCTGAGCTCGACGCCGCCGGGATCACCGATCCGGCGCTGCGGGCCGCGTACCTGACCTGTCGCGAGCTCAACGCTCGACACGGTCGTACCTACTTTCTCGCCACCCGGCTGCTGCCCCGCGAGCGGCGGCCCGCCGTGCACGCCCTCTACGGCTTCGCCCGCTACGCCGACGAGATCGTCGACGATCTCGGCGACAATCGGCCCGCCGCGGAGAAGGCCGCCCGGCTCGACGCCCTGTCCGCGGACCTGGCCAGGTCACTGGCCAGGGAACCGACCGAGCGGCCGGTGCTGGCCGCGCTCGCCGACACCGCTCACCGTTACGCGATCCCCCCGCGCCACTTCGCGGACTTCCTGACGTCGATGCGGATGGACACCCACGTCACCGACTACGCCACGTTCGACGACCTCGACGTCTACGTGCACGGCTCGGCCGCGGTGATCGGGCTGCAGATGCTGCCGATCCTCGGCACCGTCGTGCCGCGCGCGGACGCCGAGGAACCCGCCGCGGCACTCGGCGTCGCGTTCCAGCTCACGAACTTCCTGCGCGACGTCGGGGAGGACCTCGACCGGGGCCGGGTCTACCTGCCCGCCGCCGAGCTCGCCGCCTTCGATGTGGACCGCGAGCTCCTGACCTGGTGTCGCCGGACGCGGCGCCGCGATCCACGGGTGCGGCGGGCGTTGGTCCACCTCGTGGCCCACACCCGGACGATCTACCGTCGTGCCAAGCCGGGCATCGCGATGCTGGAGCCCGTCTCCCGAGCCTGCGTTGCGTGCGCGTTCACGCTCTACCGCGCCATCCTCGACGAGATCGAGGCGGCCGACTACCCCGTGCTGCACCGCCGCGTCACCGTGCCGAACCGCCGTCGCGCCGCCGTCGCCGTGCCCGGCCTGATGCAAGCGTTGATCGCTAGGGCCCGCGCGGCTAGAACGCCATGGCCTGCGCGCGGCGCTTGACCTCCCGGTGCCGACCGGCCCGCAGCGACGCCACCGGCGTGCCAGGCAACGAGTCGTCCTCGGCGAACAGCCAGCGCAGGATGTCGGCGTCGGCGTAGCCGCCGTCACGGAGTACCGTGATGGTGCCCGGCAGGCCCTTGACCACGGCGGCACCGTCCAGGAAGTCCGCCGGGACGACGACCTCGCCATCGCGGCGCAAGGACAGCAGGTGACCGTCGCGCACCAGCTGGTGCACCCGGGAGACGGGAAGGGACAGCAACGCGGCGACGTCGGCGGCAGGCAGCGCCACCACGTCGTCGGACAGCACGGACACATCATTCACGGTGGGACACGATGCCACAGCCGCGGCTGCTCCGGGCGGTATTCGGACAGACGGTACCGTCGTGCCCGTGAACGCCCCATCCGCCACCGGCGCGATGCTCGACGCGCGCTACCTGGTCGGGCCGGTACTCGCCCGCGGCGGGATGTCCACCGTCTATCGGGGCACCGATACCCGGCTCGACCGACCCGTCGCGATCAAGGTGATGGAGCCGCGGCTGGCCGCCGACCCCGCGTTCCGAACGCGGTTCGAACGCGAGGCCCGCTCCGCGGCCCGGATCGACCACCCGGCCGTCGTCGACGTCCACGACCAGGGCGACGACGTCGGCGTCGACGGGCCGGTGCTGTTCCTCGTGATGGAGCTCGTGGAGGGCGGCACGCTGCGCGACGTCCTGCGCGCCCGCGGTGCGCTCGGGGTGCCGGCCGCGCTCGCCGTTCTGGATCCGGTGCTGGCCGGGCTCACCGAGGCGCACCGGCTCGGGCTCGTGCACCGCGACGTCAAGCCCGAGAACGTCCTGATCAGCCGCACCGGCGAGGTCAAGGTGGCCGACTTCGGCCTGGTCACCGCGGCCGCGCAGGCGGGGGCCAGCCACGCTGGCATGATCATGGGAACGGTGGCCTACCTGTCCCCCGAGCAGGTCGCGACGGGCGCGGCCGACGCGCGCAGCGACGTCTATGCCGCCGGCGTGCTGCTCTACGAGCTGCTCACCGGCGCGCCGCCCTACACCGGTGACACCGCGATCTCAGTGGCGTATCGGCACGTGAACTCCGACATGCCGGCCCCGTCGCTGATCGCGGGCGACGTGCCCCCCGAGCTCGACGACCTCGTGCTGCGCTCGACCCGTCGGGACCCCGCAGCCCGCCCGGCCGACGCCGCGGCGATGCTGGCGCAGCTGCGCCACGTGGCCGACCAGCTCGAGGTACCACGGGTGCCCGCACCCGTGCCACCGCCGAGCCCGGTGGAGGAGCAGGACACCGTTCCCGCGGGGCCGCGGCGGATTCCGGCGGGAGCCAACGGCACCGGCGTGTATGCCGCCCCGTTCCCAGCGAGCAGCGGCCCCAGCGGCACCCGCACGATGCCCCGTCCCGGCGACGTCGGCAGCGCCGAGACGGGCGTGGGCGACGAGCCACCACCGCACCTGCACGCCCGCCGCCGCAGCCGCCGGATCTTCAGCACGTGGATCGCGGTGATCGTCGTGCTCGCGATAATCGTCGCCACCGTGGCCTGGTGGCTGGGCGCCGGCCGGTGGACCGCGATGCCGTCGCTGATCGGGCTGGAGCAGAGCGCGGCGCAGCAACTGCTCGGTGACGCCGACCTCGGCGCCACCGTCACCCTGGCCTACGACGACGGGTTCGACGCGGGGCTGGTGTCGGCCACCGAACCGGCCGCGGACGCCCGGCTGCCGCGCGGCAGCACGGTGACGATCACTGTCTCGACCGGGCGCCCGACGGTGCCCGCCATATCGCCGGGCACTCCCGTGGACGTCGCGCAACAGGCCGTCCGCGACGCGGGTCTCACCCCGGCGCAGGACGCGGAAGCCGACGAGTTCAGCGACACCGCGCCGGCCGGTACGGTCGTGCGCACGGATCCCACTGCCGGTAGCGCACTCCCGGTCGGCAGCACGGTCACGCTGGTGCTCAGCCGCGGCCCCGAGCCGGCGGAGGTCCAGGTGCCGCTTGTCATCGGCAAGCAGTTCGACGACGCCGCCAGCACCCTCGACGAGCTCGGCCTGGACGCCGAGAAGCACTCCGCCCTGCCGTTCGAGGTCGACGGCTTCCCGTTCGTCCGCCAGGGCGACCGGGTCGTCGGCCAGAGCCCCGGCCCCGGGGCCACGGTCGAGCGGGGCACGACCGTCACCCTCGACACGCTCTGACCGCGTAGCTGCGGGTTGAGCCCCTGACGGGCCATTCTCAGTTTCGTGACGACTTGCCAGGAACCTGGGTCAGCGAACTGCCGTCCACGGGTCGATGACATCGCACGGGACCGCGGCGAAGTCCCGGACGTTTCGCGTGACGACGACAAGTGAGTGGATCAACGCAGTCGCCGCGATGAGCGCATCAACAACAGGCACGGTACGACCTGTCCGTCCGGCAGCAGCTCGAAGTGCGCCCCATTCTTGGGCAACGGCACGATCAACGGGCACGATTTGGTATCGAGCAGGTAGCTCACAGGCCAACCGGCCGCCTGGCGTCCTCAGACCGCTCGACGACCAGGCCAGAGCCATGCAGCGGTGACTCTGCAAAGAACTCCGCGAGGCTCCCACGCCGACTCGACTTGCGCTCCCCCTCCTCCACCGCCACGACCACCACAGCTCGACGCCCGCGACGCGTCACGATCTGGGGACCCTGCTCCGACGCCCGCGCGACCACATCAAGGAACCGAGCCTTGGCGTCGGCGACCGACCACGTCGACTCGTCCGGTTGAGTCATCACGACCTCCTCATGACGGCTATGTTGGTCACGATAGCCAACCGCCTGGTATCTGCACCCCGACGGTCTGGCAGATCCCCTGCATCTCTATACCCCTGAGGGTATGGTGGGGTGTGGAGGTCGCGCGATGGAGATGAGTCCTGCCCTGGTGGGCGATGCGCTGGTGCGGTTGCGCCGGGCGCAGGGTCAGCTGGCCGGTGTGATCCGGGCGATCGACGAGGGGGAGGACTGCGCGGCGGTGCTGACCCAGCTCGCCGCGGTCTCCCGTGCCTTGGACCGGGCCGGTTTCAAGATCGTCGCCAGCGGGATGCGGCACTGCCAGGCAGCCCGGGCACGGGGCGAGCAGCCGGCGATGACCGAGGACGAACTGGAGAAGCTCTTCCTCTCCCTCGCTTGACCAGGGCCCGGACTCGCAGCGCGACCGCGTTGCGAGCCAGACGCGGGCAGCAAGGTGTTTGCCAGATACCCCAGTGGGTATCGCTGATGTGGAGGTGATGCGACGTGCAGATGCGCGAGGTTGATGTGGAGCGGTTCGCCACGAGGTGCACCGAGGACGTGACGGTGGTGGATGTGCGCTCGCCGGAGGAGTTCGCCGAGGGGCACGTGCCCGGAGCGGTGAACGTGCCGCTGGAGCAGGTGATCGCGGACGCCGACCGGTACGCCGGTCAGGAGCTGTATGTGATCTGCCAGTCCGGGGGTCGGAGCTCGAAGGCGGCGGAGGCGCTGACCGCGGCAGGTGCGCAACCGGTGTCGGTGACGGGCGGGACCGCGGGCTGGATCGAGTCCGGCCGGCCGGTGGACAGCGGCACCCGGTGACCGGCACCGAACCGGGAGCAGTAAGGAGTCCGTTGTGATCGACGTCGAGGTGATCGAGACGGCGTCGCTGGGCGACCGCAGCTACCTCGCCTCCGACGGCGAGGTGGCGGTGGTGGTCGACCCGCAGCGTGACGTGGACCGGGTGCTCGCCGTGGCCGGCCGGCTCGGGGTGCGGATCTCGCATGTCGTGGAGACCCACATCCACAACGACTACGTCTCCGGCGGGCTGGAGCTGTCCCGCCTGTGCGGCGCCACCTATGTCGTGGCCCAGGCCGACGAGGTGGGGTTCGACCGCATGGCGGTCACCGACGGAGACGTCCTGACGGTCTCGCCACAGCTGCGGCTGCGGGTGCTGGAGACCCCGGGGCACACCTTCCACCACCTGTCCTACGTCCTGGAGGGCCCCGACGGGGCGCAGGGGGTGTTCACCGGCGGGTCGCTGCTCTACGGCACCACCGGGCGCACCGACCTGCTCGGCGACGAGCACGCCGAGACCCTCGCGCGGGCGCAGCACACCTCGGCGCGCACGTTGGCCGAGGCGCTGCCCGACGGCGCCCAGGTGTGGCCGACCCACGGTTTCGGCAGCTTCTGCACCGCCAGCCCCGCGTCCGGGGACTCGTCCACACTGGGCCGGGAACGTCAGGTCAACCCGGTGCTGCGGCTGGCCCGTGCCGAGTTCGTCCGCCAGACCCTGTCCGGGCTGGGAGCCTACCCGGCCTATTACGCCCGCATGGGCACGCTGAACAACGCCGGCCCGGCGCCGGTGGACCTGCGTCCGCCGGCGCCGGTCGACCCAGCCGAGCTGGCGCGGCGGCTGCGCGCTGGGGAGTGGGTCATCGACCTGCGCTCACGCAAGGCCTACCTCGCCTGCCATCTGGCCGGGACCGTCAGCCTCGGTCTGGACGGGCCGATGGCGACGTGGCTGGGCTGGATGGTGCCGCACGACGCCCCGATCACCCTGCTCGGCGAGGATGCGGCGCAGGTCGCCCAAGCCAGACGGGAGCTGGTCCGCATCGGCATCGACCGGGTGGTGGCCGCCGCGAGCGGCACTCCCCAGGACCTGACCGCGGACCCCTCCCAGCTGACCGAGCTGCCCAGCGCGAGCTTCGCTGACCTGGCCGGCGAGCTCGCCGGTCGGCGGGCTCCTGACCTGCCCGCGGCCGAGGTGGTGCTCGACGTCCGGCTCGACACCGAGTGGGACGCCTCCCACGTGCGCGGCGCGGTGCACCTTCCGCTGCCCGATCTCGCGGACCGGCTGACCGGGGTTCCACCCGGAGTCGTGTGGGTGCACTGCGGCAGCGGCTACCGGGCCACCGCAGCCGCGTCGATGCTCACCCGCGCCGGACGCACCGTGGTCGTGCTCGACGACACCTACGATGACGCCGAGGATGCCGGGGTCCCCCTGACGACCGGCGGCTGAATCACTCGCCGCTCTATCGACGCCTGACCTCAGGAGCCCCGTGATCCTCGCTGGCGTGTTCGGCCTGATCATCGGCGCAGCGGTCGGGCTGCTGGGCGCCGGGGGCTCCATCCTCGCCGTCCCGGCCCTGGTCTACGGCATCGGTCAACCCCTGCCGGCCGCCCTGTTCGGGTCGCTGCTGGTGGTGGCCGTGTCCGCCGCAGGCGGGTTGGTGCCCCGGCTGCGCGCCAGGGTGATCCGCTGGCCGATCGCGCTCGTGTTCGCCACCGCCGGTGTTCCCGCCGCCCTCGCTGGCGCGGCGGTGAGCAGGTTGTTGCCCGCCCAGTGGCTGCTCCTGGCGTTCGCGGTGTTGATGGCAGTCGTGGCGGTGCGGATGCTGCGCGGCGACCCCGAAAGCAGCGGCGGTGACGGTGGCGTCTGCCGCACCCGGACCGGTGCGGTGAACTGGCGCAGCTGCCTGCCCAGGGCTCTCGCCACTGGTGCCGCAGTCGGAGTGCTGACCGGGCTGTTCGGCGTCGGCGGCGGGTTCGTCGTCGTACCCGCCCTGATCATCCTGCTCGGGCTGACCGCCACCGAGGCCGTCGCCACCTCGCTGGTCGTCATCACCATCACTTCGCTGTCCGGACTGGTTGCCCACGCAGCTGCGGCATCGACCGTGGACTACCACGTGATCGTGGTGTTCGCCGGCGCCGCGCTGCTGACGTCGCTGGCCGCCGGCCACGTCGCAAACCGCCTCCCGGCCGCCGCCCTGCGTCGCACGTTCGCCTACCTGATCCTGGTCATCGCCGCCGGAGTCGCGACCGCGGCGCTGCTGGCCCCGCCGCCCTGAACACTCTGCCTGAACCCGGGACGGTCAGCCGCGCAGCATCTCCGCGACGAGGAAGGCGAGCTCCAGGGACTGCTGGGTGTTCAGCCGCGGATCGCACGCCGTCGCGTACCGCCCGCAGAGATCGGCGTCGGCTATCTCCTGCGCCCCGCCGAGGCACTCGGTGACGTCCTCACCGGTGACCTCGACATGGATGCCGCCGGGGTGCGTGCCCAACGAGTGGTGCACCTCGAAGAAGCCCTGCACCTCGTCGACGATCCGGTCGAAGTGCCGCGTCTTGTAGCCGCTGGCGGACTCAACGGTGTTGCCGTGCATCGGGTCGCACTGCCAGATGATCTTGTGTCCGGACGCTTCGACCTTCTCCACGATGCGCGGCAGCACGTCCCGGACGCGACCGTTGCCCATCCGGCTGACCAGCGTGAGCCGCCCGGGCGTGCCGTGCGGGTCGAGCCGCTCCACGTACTCGACGGCCTGCTCCGGGGTCGTGGTCGGGCCGATCTTGAGCCCGATCGGGTTGGACAGCAGCTCGGCGAACGCGATGTGCGCACCGTCGAGCTGGCGGGTCCGCTCCCCCACCCACAGGAAGTGCGCCGACAGGTCGTAGAGCCGCGGCTCCTCATGACGGCGGTCCAGGCGGAGCAGCGCGCGCTCGTAGTCGAGCAGCAGCGCCTCGTGCGAGGCGTAGAACTCGACGCTGTGCAGGTTGTGGTCGTCCACCCCGCAGGCGTCCATGAACCGCACTGCCCGCTCGATCTCCGTGGCGATCGCCTCGTACCGCTCACCGGCGGGCGAGGTGCGCACGAAGTCCTTGTTCCAGTCGTGCACGGTCGCCAGGTCGGCCATCCCGGTGGCGGTCAGCGCGCGCACGAGGTTCATCGCCGCACCCGCGTTGGCGTAGGCCCGCACCATCCGGGACGGGTCCGGGATGCGCGCGGCGGGATCGGCGACCACGGAGTTGACGATGTCACCGCGGTAGGACGGCAGGCCCAGCATGTCGGTCGGGGAGCTGCGCGGCTTGGCGTACTGCCCGGCGATGCGCCCGACCTTCACCACCGGCATCGACGCGCCGTAGGTGAGCACGATCGCCATCTGCAACAGCGTGCGGATGGTGGCGCGGATGTGCGGCTCGGTGTTGTCGACGAACGTCTCGGCGCAGTCACCGCCCTGGAGCAGGAAGGCCTCCCCACGGGCGACGGCAGCGAGCCGGTCCTGCAAGCGGTCGACCTCGGGCGGCAACGTCACCGGCGGCACGCTCTCCAGGACGGTGCGCACGTGCGCGAGGTGCTCGGCGTCGGGCCAGTCGGGTTGCTGCGCGGCCGGGCGGGCCAGCGCGTCGTCCAAGCGGGCCCGCAGGTCGGCGGGCAACGGAGGCAGTTCGGGCAGTACTTCGACCGGGGCGTCGACGGTCCAGTTCACGATGCCCAAGAGTAGGCCGTACCCGCCGGGGACTGCTCGTGGGTTGGACCATCGTGAAAGTGACCGTCCAGCCCCTTCACCCGAACGGCCCGGTTCCCCCGGGAGGCGGTTCGGGCACTCTAGACCCATGGCAACTCTATTGTGGATCCTTGCGGTCGTCCTCGTCGTCGCCGGAATCGTCGCGATCGTCCGGAAGCAGCTGCTCTGGGGCGTCGTGCTCATCGTCGTCGGTCTCCTCGTGGGCCCCGGCGGGGTGAGCATCTTCACCTGACCGGAAGCAACAAGCAGCCTTGATCAGCTTCCCGTCCGCCCGTACCATCAGCGCGCCGGCCAGGAGGTAGCTTCGACCGGTCAAGGCCACACCGATGGTCATGATGTCGCCGTCGACCAGCCCGGCCGCCGCGGACAGCTGTCGACGCTGCCCTCGACGTCCGGGCTTCCAGCGCGACGGTGAATTCAGGCGGCGTCGTTGGCGTCAACGTCTTGAAGCCACCAGCCGATATCCTCCAACCGGTCACCCACGAGGTCCGCCTGCTCGGGTGAGATCACGATGTGCCGTCCCTGCGAGTCGGTGATCGTCACCTCGGGCATCCGCACCGTGATGGTGACCGGCCCCTTCCCGCTGTGCGCCGGGATCTGCCAGGTCTTCTCGACCATGAACTGGTCCATGGCCTTGAGATCAAGCTCTGCTCTGTTCATGCGGACACCATCGAGGGTTGCAGGTAGTGCAAGCAATATTCCGATCGGGTGATTGGCACTGCCTTGCCGTTCGTGCATAGTGAGCGCGCTCCCCTACGCACCGGAGGCACACCGTATGTCCGGCAACCCGCACACCTCGGTCCGGTCCCGTCAGGTGGCCGCCGAGCTGCGCGCGATCCGGGAGCGGGCGCAGCTGTCCGGCGCGGAGGTGGCCAGGCGCCTCGGCATGTCGCCCAGCAAGATCAGCCGGATCGAGACCGGCAACAGCGGGTTGCAGATCGAGGACGTCGCCGCGCTGCTCGGCCTCTACGAGGTACCCGCGGCCACCCGTGACGAGCTGCTCGACCTGGTCCGCCGCTCCGAGGAGCGCGGCTGGTGGACCCGCCAGCCCGGGCTGCCCAAGCTGTGGCGCAGCCTGATCGACTTCGAAGCCAAGGCCACCCGGGTGCAGAACTACGAGGCGCTCTTCGTGCCCGGACTGCTGCAGACAGCCGAGTACAGCAGGGCGATCATCCAGGGCATCGCCCCGACCATCTCCGAGACGGAGCTGGACGACCTGGTGGCATCCCGGATGGCCCGCCAAGCAGTGCTGACCCGCGCCAGCGCGCCGCAGTTCTTCGCGGTGGTCGACGAGGGGGCGCTGCGCCGCCCGGTCGGCGAGCCCGGCGTCATGCACCGCCAGCTGCACCACCTGCTCGGCGCCGCGGAGCGACCACACGTGACGCTGCGGGTGGTGCCGCTGGCCGCAGGGGCACACGCCGGGCTGCGCGGCCCGTTCGTGATCCTGGAGTTCACCGAGGAGCCAGCCCTGGTGTTCGTCGAGAACCAGAGCACCGGGTTGTTTCTGGAGGAGGAGGCCGACCTGGCCGCCTACCGGCTGACGCTGGGGACTATCCTGCACGCGGCCCTTGCACCCGCCGCAACGACCGAGCTGATCGCCCAGATCGCCGCCGAGCTCGGCTGAAAACGATGGGCCGCAGGAGTACTGGAGAGGAGCGCGGGATGCCTGTGCCGGACCCGAACATCACCCACTGGCGGAAGAGCAGCCACAGCAGCGACGTGGCGAACTGCGTCGAAGTCGCCTTCCTCGACGGAGCAGTCGCGGTACGTCACTCCAAGCACCCCATCGACCCCGCGCTGACCGTCACCCCCCAGGCCTGGACCGCCTTCACCACCGCCATCCGCAACGGCGAGTTCGACTGATCCGGCGTAGCTACGGACCCGTGTTGGCTGCAACCGGTCGGCGTCGACGAGGGTCACGCCGTCAGCGCCGAGGTTGCTCAGCAAACACCAGGGTGCAGCCGGACCCCGGTGTCGATCCACTGAGGTTTTCTCAGCAAGGAAGATAGCCGTGTTCGAAATGGGTGAGTACGAGTGCGGCTTGCGCGATCTTGGTTATCCTGCTCGGGCTGACAGTGACATGCTGAAGGGTGACCCAGCGCCCGGTGAGCAGCGCGAAGCCACGTTCACCCCGGCAACGAACCGACCGCAACAAGGCATTACCGGTACGGGTGTTGATGTCGAGCTCGCTGCCGTCAGCGGGTTGCTTCACCGGCGTGTAGACGCCGTGACCTGCACCGTCGTAGCCGGGATCAGCCAGAGTGGGCAGCTCCTTACCAGCCGCGGCGTACAGCGCACCGAGGACATGCTCACGGGCAGCGGTCAGATCGTGAACCGAACCGGGCTCGACCGGAGAGACCCAGGCAGGAAAACCGTCGGGGCGGAAGATGGCTTGGATGTTACCGCCGAAGTCATGGGTCTTGCCCGAGTACCAGGCATTGATGATCTTGCCTTTCGTGCTCGTCTTCTTGACCCGCAGACGGTCGGTGTCGACGACCTTCCCGTCGAGCACGAGGTGGGACCAGCCCTCGTCGTGACCACGCTGCAGCGCGTCGTGCAGGTCGGTGCGCGGGCCGCGAGCACGTCGACGACCTCGTGGGCGTAGCGGTAGGAGGTGGGCTGAGAGATCCCCAGACACTTGCCGATCAGCGGGATGTCGCGGCCGCTCCCAGAACCACACCAGCCCGAACACAGCCTGATCAGCACAGCTCAACGCCCTAGTGCCAGCCGCCGTTCGGGACCTCGAAAAAGTCTTGAACGGATTCCGTGAAAATCCGGGGCCCTGCGCGTTCCTCTAGCACGCAGGCGCCAGCCAGAGGTCTGCCCAGGCAGACCGTCAGTGGTCTGCCGCTGCAGTGCTCTATCGGTCCGACGATCCGAAGGAGGGACCCTTGGCTACCAAAGGTCCTGACGACGAGGACGACGACGGCGACTTCGAGTCGTCCGAGGAGTTCCTCGAGAAGTACTACCACCGTCTGCGCGGCAGCGCGGAGTGGATGGTCGGAGACGGGCACCTCGCCCAGGACATGGTTCAGGAGACCTTCCTGAACCTCTGGCGTCGTTACCAGTCCCGCTTGGAAGACGGGGAGGAGCTCCGCTTGAGCCCCGCCCTCGCCTTCACCGCCCTCCGCAACACCGTGATCAGCTACTTCCGCAAGGAGGCAGCCGAGAAGCGGCGGAGGGACTCGGTCGAAGTCTTCGCGGCCACAACGACCGCACGGGACCCGGCCACCATCGTCACCGAGGACGACGCGACGAGAACGTTCTTCGAGTCGCTGGGTCCGGAGCAGCAGAAGATCACGCTCCTCTTCGCCGGGGGTTACACCCCCGCCGAGATCGGCGACATCCTCGGCAAGGCCGAGGGCACGGTCAACAACCACTTGACCGTGATCAGGAAGGCTCTGAAGAGGTCATTCCCCGACGCTCTGATGCGGCTCTTTCCCCCGAATTGAACTACGACTATGGATGGATGGGTGCAATGCGCAAGGACGCTGCGGCGACCAGCAGTTGCGACACGGCCCCTCGGACCTCCCAGAGGGAGGTGCGCCTGGGCCAGCTTCTGCAACGACCCGAGGACAGGTTCCAGGCCTCCGCCGGCTCCCCGGCCCGCAAGGGCCGGGGACCGGTCCTCCGGCCGACCGAGCGGTCGGAGAACTGGCCAGCAGACGAGCTGGCCGAGGCACTACAACACGCAGAAGCAGGAGATCCCAGCAGCGCACGACGCGCAGCAGAACTCCTAGAACTAGTTGAAGACTTCTCAGCTGCTCAGACGTGGTGGCATCGCGCCGCTGCGCTCGGCGACCGGGACGCCATCAACTACGTCCGAGACGTCCTCAACGGATGACCTGCCGTCGGACCCAGGGCATCCAGATGAGGACAGCACGACCTCGCCTGCGAGTAATGCGACACCCGCACCCAGCGGTTGCTGCAGCAGTCACAGCGAGCAGCAGTCCCGGCAAGTTGCACGACACGGCCAGCGGACTTCAAGGAGTGGGACCACCACGCGCGCTGGCCAACGGGTATCTCTCACACCCAACATGAGAAGGAGGCGAACTGACTCGATGAAACCCCAAGGAAGATGGCACCAACCGCGCTGGGCACTACCACCAGCGCTGTGCTCACCGATGCTGGGCGTCAACGCCTAAGCATCGAGAGTGATAGGCCCGATCTGAAGGTTCTGCCCCCGGGGACGACGCAACTGCGCCCCGGGGGCAGCTTCTATCTCGGCAACCAGCACAGCCGTGATGGATGCGGCCCATCGGCGTTCTCATCCACGACCGCGACGAACGCGGCGAACGGAGGACCGATGGCCACCACCCGCTCCACCAGCTCGGCCCGCTCCACCAGCCCGACCGATCCGGCAGACGCCCCCGTGAGCTCCCCCAACCTGCTCACCATCATCGACGGCTGGGTCCGCGACCCGGCCATCCGCGCGTTCGCCCTCACCATCATCGCGATGGTGCTGCTCGGGCTCGCGCTCATCGTCGGCCTCGCCAGCGGCGCCATCGCCGCGTTCATCACCGCGGTGCTACCGAACGTGACCTCCAGGGTCATCGCTGGCGCCGTCGGCGCCACGGCAACGGGCGGCGGAATCTGGCTATCCCGCCGCCAGCGCATCCGGCGCCGCGCCACCATTACCCCCGAGCCTCCGGCGGCGAGCTCCTAGCCCCCGCTCGGCCCATCGCTCCGCTCGCCGACTGAACGAGGTTGGCCCACCTGGGAGGACTCCGGACGGCAGCCGCAGCTAAGCCGGGTGACTCCGAACGCTCCGGCCAGGCTGACGCATCAGTCGAATACCGCCAGATCGAATACGCGCGGTTACCGGTGGCTCGGCGAGCAGACGCGCCTGATCAATCAACTCCTGTGCCCGTCGGCGTTTGCGAATGCGATCAGCCAAGTCGAATACGGCAAGGGCTGCTGATGGCAGCGATACCACTAGAGCTGTGAGCGAGATCGGGTCGATAACCTTGTCATCGCGACCTGACATATTTTCACCAGTGGGGGCTGCGAGGTCGACGACATTGCAGCCCCAGTCGTGGACTAGTCCGGCAAGCTTCTCTCGTGCAGCTGACAGGTGCTCAGCGGAGTCTGCATTGAGCTGGATCATCATTCCTCGTCATCCCCTTCTGGAAGATTTGCCAGCACCTCATTAATGCTTGCTACCAAGTCGGTACGACCAATTGTGGCGGCAGCCTCCACGCTCTCTAGGAGAACTTGTCGAGCGCCTTGGGCCTGGCTCGCGGCTACCAGAAGCTGGCCGAGTGTCCATCCGATGATGGCGATACCATCTACCCGCTGGAGCTGGCGAAAAATATTGAACGAATCGACCAACTTCGGGAAGGCAGATTCGTAGTTCTGCTGTGTGAGGTCAATCTGCGCCAAGTCCCAGTTCGCTGCGGCAATTCCGTCCAGATCGCCCAGCTTTTTGTTCACCTCTAGCCGTTCACGCTGCATCCTCGCTGCCGTCTCGTAATCTTCTCGACCGGCAGCAATGTGGGCGATCTTGCCCCAGGTGATGGCGATGGAGCGGGGGTCGCCGAGGCGTTCGTAGGTCGGTAGTTCGACGTCTTGGCGGATGCGGAGGGCTTCGTCGAGGTCGCCGCGCTGCCCGATGATGTCGGCGATCTTGCCCCAGGTGATGGCGATGGAGCGGGGGTCGCCGAGGCGTTCGTAGGTCGGTAGTTCGACGTCTTGGCGGATGCGGAGGGCTTCGTCGAGGTCGCCGCGCTGCCCGATG
>Ga0136634_10000028_pt1 | contig 67491 bp, 47 predicted proteins | sample AntDrymUQ8332106_2_FD_104654 | JGI IMG/M metagenome (GOLD analysis project Ga0136634, IMG submission 104654) | Polar desert sand microbial communities from Dry Valleys, Antarctica - metaG UQ833 (21.06) | ecosystem: Environmental > Terrestrial > Soil > Desert | place: Antarctica: Dry Valley... | reverse complement strand
TCAGATGTCAGATGTCAGATGTCAGATGTCAGATGTCAGAAGAGGAAAGGCAAAATAGCACATTTTTATTCTGTATTCTGTTTCGTGTATTCCCTCATTTCTTAATCACCTTAGGCACCTTAAAAAAAACTCCATCTGTTGCGGGGGCATTCTTCAATCCTTCTTCACGACTCATTGATCCCTGAATTTCATCTTCACGAAACACATTGATCCCATCACTCATATGCAACACCGGCTCTACTCCATCTGTATTCAATTCATTCAGTTTGTCAATAAAAGCGATCATTCGTTGCAGATCGGATTTTATTTCTATTTTTTCATCATCATTAAAATGAAGCCTTGCCAGGCTTGCAAGATTTTCAATCAGGGTATCATTTACTTCCATATAAACAAAAATAATTCTTTGGCTCTTATTCTGAGCATGTTTTGGACAAATGGCAGAATGGGCAATGGCAGTTCCTTGAGCCAGTCAGGTGTATTTTATTTATATTAGGGTGAATCGCTTTCATAGAACATCCACAGATAGTTCCTTACGAGGAAAGGCAAATCAGTAACCCCCCGGCAAACAGTGTCTTCTTAACTCTGGAAACTGCAAATTACAAACTGCAAACTATTCCTATCTTCGCCCTCCTTATGGAAAAAAGTGGAAATAAAAAGGTTGTAATGAGTGGGATTCGATCCACCGGGTTTTTGCATTTGGGTAATTATTTTGGTGCTATCCGGAATTATGTTCGTATGCAGGATGAGTACGAATGTTTTTTTATGGTTGCAGACCTTCATTCTTTAACAACCCATCCTGATACCAAAGAATTGAAGGCAAATGTTAATCGGGTATTAGCAGAAAATATAGCCTGTGGATTGGATCCTAACCAGGTAGCATTATATTGTCAAAGCCATGTTCCGGAAACCGCTGAATTGTATTTGTTATTAAATATGCTTGCTTATACAGGCGAACTTGAAAAAACGACCACCTTTAAGGATAAAGTCCGTTTACATCCAGAGAATATAAACGCAGGGTTACTTACTTACCCTGTATTGCAAACAGCCGATATACTTCTTCACAGGGCTACCCTGGTGCCCGTTGGGAAAGACCAGGCCCAGCACCTTGAAATGGCCCGAAATTTTGCCAATCGCTTCAACCATAGATATGGGGAGGTATTTCCAGAACCGTTTGCATTTAATTTCGGAGAAGATCTTATTAAAGTTCCTAGCCTTGACGGAAGCGGGAAAATGAGTAAAAGTGAGAACCAGTATGCGACCCTGTATCTTTCTGATAGCAACGAGATGATACATAAAAAAGTAATGAAAGGAAAAACGGATAGCGGGCCAAAACAACCCAATGCAGAAAAGCCCGATTATATTGAAAATCTCTTTTTGTTAATGTACCTGGTGAGTGAAAAAAATACCATTGAAAAGTTTGAATCTGATTTTAATAATTGTGATATCAGGTACGGAGATATGAAAAAGCAATTGGCCGAAGATATGGTGAATTTTATAGCCCCTATAAGAGAAAGAGCAGAAAATATCCGTAACGATGAACAATACCTGAAGCGAATCATGGAGCAAGGGAGCGTAAAAGCACGCAAAAGTGCGCAGGCTACCATGAAACTGGTGAAGGAGGCAATGGGATTGAATTACTGATATTTTATCTACTGAATTGTCGATTTACCATTACTTATTTATAAATTGACAATTGAATCTGAAAACAGGACTCTTACATGGCAAAGAATAAAAAACCAAAGCATATAGCAGTAGCAGGTAATATCGGTGCCGGTAAAACAACGCTTACGGAATTATTAAGTAAACATTATCGCTGGATCCCCCAGTTTGAAGATGTAGATCATAATCCTTACCTCTTCGATTTCTATGATGATATGCCCCGGTGGAGTTTCAATCTTCAGATTTATTTTCTGAACAACCGTTTGAATCAACTATTGGAAATTCAACGTGGCACCGAAACCGTCGTGCAGGATAGAACAATTTATGAAGATGCCCACATATTTGCTCCTAATCTTCATGAAATGGGATTGATGGGTAAAAGAGACTTTGATAATTATTTTCAGTTCTTTGAAACACTCAAATCCATGGTACAACCTCCGGATTTGCTTATTTATTTGAAGGCATCCGTACCTACCTTAGTGGCGCAGATTCAAAAAAGGGGCAGGGAGTACGAAGAAAATATCCGGCTCGATTATCTTAAACGACTTAACGATTTTTACAATAAATGGATTGAGCATTATAAGGAAGGACCATTATTAGTAATAGATGTTGATAAAAATAAATTTGCGGAAAATGAAGAGCACCTGGGTGATATTATCCGTAAAGTAGATTCTCAATTATATGGCCTCTTTTAAAATAATATGCCACGCCCCCATTTACCTAAAATTTTAAATAGCCATTTTCATTTTATCTGGGTTGTTGTTTTCTTTATAATAAATGGGTTTAATCGCCAAAGCCAGGCTATAGCTTTTTATGAGCTCCTTTTTTTATTTTTTTTACTGATTGTCATTCTCGCTTTATTTTTTACGATTGCAAATATTTTTTTTAAAGATTTTAAAAAAACAGGATTTTTTATCTCCATCACCGCAATCCTGGTTTTGTTTTTTGGTGTTTTTCAGGATGCAATCGGCACTATTCGTGTTATTGCTTTTTTTCCCAGGCTCCCCGTATTCTTATCTATAGTGTTTGCAACCATTATTATATTAGTAACCTGGATAAAATATTCAAAACGCAGCTTCAAACGGTCTACTATCTATCTGAATTCTCTTTTTCTGATCTACATATTAGTAGAAGTCGGCTCAAACCTGACTCTTACGGAACCACGACATCCCCGAATTCCTAAATCTGTAGTTGGAAAATTTTGCGATACCTGTGCAAAACCAGACGTATACCTCATTGTATTGGATGAGTATTTTGGTTCCACAGGGCTGCTTGCATGTTATGGGTTTGATAATTCAGCATTTGAGTTAAATTTAAAAAGTAAAGGTTTCAGCGTTTTCTCCAATACCAGGAGCAATTATAACCTCACAATTTTCTCCATCGCTTCAATGCTCAATATGGATTACTTACCAAACATGGGTGCGATGACTATGAAGAACCGGTACGCATATACAACAGCTATGTCAAGAATTGAATCCAATGCTGTATGCGAAAAATTCAAACAATATGGATACCGCATTAGCAATCAATCCCGATTCGATATGGTTGATGCTCCATCTACATTTAGTGGACTGATGCCATCCAAAATTCAATTAATTAACAGCAAGACCCTTTATTATAAGATATTAAAGAACCTTCCATTTTTCCTGGCAAGAACTTTCCGTTTAAGTTATTTTGCAGAAAAAATTGAAAATCAAACGATCCTGGATAATAAAAATATCTTAACAACCGCCTTAGAAAAAGCTTCTAACGGAAATCAAACCCCCACTTTTGCTTACCTGCACCTGTTTATGCCCCATGAGCCTTTTGCTTTTGATAGTATAGGACGCCCTGTTGTTGCGTTCTGGAAAAGGACATCATATCTTCCTTTGGATAAGGATAATGCCTACCTGCAATATCTTGTATATACGAATAAAAAAATAAGTGATTTTCTGGAACAATTAATGAATGCTACCAACAGAAAAGCAGTAATACTGTTAATGAGCGACCACGGTTATCGAAATATAGCCCATAAAGAATATAAAGACAGTTACCAGTCACTAAATGCTATTTACCTACCGGAAAAATCAACGGTACATTGGTATAATGGGATTACTAACGTTAACCAATTCAGGGTTCTTTTTAATACTTTATTCGATTCGGGATTACCCTTGATGAAGGATTCTATTGTTCAGTAAAAAACTACATGGGCATTATTGGTAGTTGCCGTAATCTTGCAATCCCTGAAGAGTCTCTTCTATTTTAATTTTCCATGCATTTTGTTGGGCCGGATCCCGCGAATAATTAGTTTCCTGGTCATATTGATTTTGGAATGCGTGATGTTCCTTCATAATAGATTCATAGATCCTGTTTACATCTTTACCTACTGTACGACTGTTAAATTTATATGCCTTTAGCGATTTATTGAGTATCCGCGCATGTATTTCTGCTATATCAAAATGCCCCTGTTCGTGAGCCAGGATATAATCATTTTTTATCCTCCCCCATGATAAACTTTGATCGAAACGGCATTTGATATTGTATTTCAAACCTGAATTATTATATCCGAATTCAATATTAATACTACTACTTGTTAATGCAGCATTGGTCGAATTTTTATCAGGGTGTGCTTTAAAATCTTTCCAGGTTAATTTACGTTCGGCACCCCACTCTATCAGATTAGTTTGAGTTGAGGAAAGAAACATCAACAATGTAAGAGAAAGGATATACAGGTTCATAAATCAATAAAATGAAATTTATAACGGAAAGGTTGGCTTGCAAGTTTAAATGATTTCTTAATATCAAAAAAAAACTCCACCACCGGTGGAGTTTGGCAAACCATCGTTGAGACCTTAGGTGAATTGAACTCTGGGGGCTGCATCGAGTATTTCCTGAGTAACGCCCTTTGCATATCGTTCAAAATTTTTGATGAATTGTTTAGCCAGAAAGTTGGTTTTTTCGTCATAGGCTTTTTTATCAGCCCAGGTATTTTTAGCTTTTAAGAGTGAATCAGGGACATTCGGACAGTGACATGGAAATTCGAAACCAAAAACGGGGTCGGTTTCAAAAATTGCATTCTCAAGCTGACCCTCTAATGCAGCACTTATCATTGCCCGCGTGTGCAACAATTTCATTCTGTTTCCAATTCCATAGGGGCCGCCTGTCCATCCTGTATTAACAAGCCAGACTTTTACCTGGTGTTTCCTTATCTTATCTCCTAAAAGAGAAGCATACTTTCCGGGATGTAATGGTAAAAATGGTGCGCCAAAGCAAGCACTGAAAGTAGAAGTAGGCTCGGTCACTCCGGATTCGGTGCCAGCAACTTTCGCGGTATATCCCGAAATGAAATGGTACATCGCCTGTGCTGGCGTTAATCTTGATATTGGTGGCAATACTCCGTATGCATCACAAGTTAAAAAGAAAATATTTTTGGGTATACCTCCCATTGAGGGATCTGCTGAATTGCTAATAAAATGCAAGGGATACGAAACTCTTGTATTTTCCGTAATAGCGCTACTAGCAAAATCAATTTTATTGGTGCCGGGAATAAAGGTTGTGTTCTCTACTAATGCTCCTGAACGAATCGCATTATAGATTTCTGGTTCTTTTTCTTCATTGAGGTCTATTGTTTTAGCATAACAGCCTCCTTCAAAATTAAATATGTTGTTTTGAGTCCACCCATGCTCATCATCGCCAATAAGAATGCGATCGGGGTCGGCACTCAGGGTAGTTTTACCGGTACCACTGAGACCAAAAAATAGGGCAGTATCTCCATTCTCGCCCATATTTGCAGAACAATGCATACTGAATACCCCTCTTAACTGAGGCAAGATGTAATTAAGAACTGTAAATATTGCTTTTTTAATTTCCCCGGTATACCCGGTACCCGCTATTAAAATTATTTTATGTTTGAAACTAATAACGGCAGCATTATGTTGACGGGTTCCGCATTCATCAGGATGTAACCGCAATCCTGGCGCCGATAAAATATGCCAATCAGGCTCAAAAGTCTCCAGCTCCTCTTCAGTAGGCCTGATAAACATGTTGTATGCAAAAAGGTTATTCCAGGGTTTTTCGTTAATCACCCTGATGTTTAAACGGTAGCGCTCATCGGCACAGGCATAAGCGTCGCGAACCCAGATTTCAGGCCGTTTATTAAGATGCTCAATAATTTTATTAAAAATGATATCAAAATGGCTTTCGGGTATGGGAAAATTAAATTCATTCCAATTAACTGTATCTGTAGTGATATGATCCTTTACAATGAATTTATCTTTTGGGCTGCGACCCGTAAACTCCCCGGTGTGGATTACCAGAGCCCCACTATTGCTTAAGACACCTTCCCCGGTACGAAGCGTATCGTTAATCAGTTCATCAGGAGGCAATTGGTAATGTATGGTATGTGAAGTGCGCAGACCTAGTTTCACCAGGTTATGCGTGGGGATGGAAATTGTTGGCACCGACATAAACTAACGATCGTTTGTTGGTGACAAAGATAATTTTAAATATTATTAAAATCAAAGTAAAAATTCAGGTATTTTTTAAAATTTTTGAAATGAATCCCTTAAAACTGAAAATTATTTAACGATTTATTGGATTTGAGAACTATTCTGAGTTTTCAAAAGCTTTTGTGGGGGGAATCACTTTCGATTTTACACCTTATGTTTTATTAGCCTAATTGACTCGCTATAGCTGTAAATTTCCTGGAGTATTTAAACACTGAATATTAAATTCGGTAACAAAATTTTAGGATTGAAAAGATTCGACACTTTGATAGAATTTGGTTCCATATCTACCATCATTATTATATATGATTAGAAAATAAGTAAGCGTTTATTAAAATATACGATGTTCAACCATGAAGATTCTACAAGAAAATTATTGTTCCAGTACTTTCATCTTGGTAGCAGTTATTTAGAAACCATAATTCACCTAAGTGGTAAAAAGTGAACTCTCGCTTGTAATGAGTGGTCTTAATTAACTTCACAATAAACATATAGCCGTTGCTATGTATTTAATATTCATAGTAAAATTTGAATACATTGCAGCCTTACATTTTTTAATGAAGAATCTTCCACTTAATCCTTCCATATTTATTCAAAACCGGAAACGGTTTGTAGACAAAATGCAAAAGAATGCCATTGCTATTTTCAATAGTAATGATGAACTCCCAATCAACGGCGATGCTATTCATAAGTTTAAACAAAATGCAGATTTGTATTGGCTATGCGGTATTACCCAGGAAGATTCTATGATAATTTTATTTCCTGACAATCCTGATTCAAAATACCGGGAAGTGTTGGTGCTGGTCCGCCCCAATGAATTAAAAGAAAAATGGGATGGAAAGAGATTGCGTTCGGACGAGGCCAGAAAAATATCAGGCATAGAAACCATTTTATGGTTAGATACTCTGGATGCTATGCTCCAACCGTGGATACATTTTGCCGAAAGTATTTATCTCAATAGTAATGAAAACGACCGAAAAGCGACGACACTAGCTGTTAGAGATTATCGCTATACTGAAGCCATGAAGAAGCAATATCCCTTGCATCATTACCTCCGTAGTGCAAGGATCATGAAAGAACTGCGCGCTGTCAAAACGCCATTGGAAATTGAAGTTATCCAGGAGGCTATTGATATTACACATAAAACATTTGAAAGGTTATTGACTTACATACGACCCGGGGTTATGGAATATGAAATTGAGGCTGAAATTTATCATTCATTTTTAAGTCAGCGGTCTGAGGGTCCTGCATATGGCATTATTATAGCCAGTGGTGACCGGGCCAGAACCTTACACTATGTATCAAATAATCAGGAATGCAGGGATGGTGAACTGGTGTTGATGGATTTTGGGGCTGAGTATGGAGGATATGTTGCTGACTGCACCAGAACTGTTCCAGTAAATGGAAAATTCAGTAAAAGGCAGAAACAAATTTATAATGCGTGTCTGCATCTGCATGATTATGCCAAAAGCCTGTTGAAACCCGGTATCAGTATTATTGAATATACAGACAAGGTGGGAGTTGAAGCAACCCAGGTATTTTTGAAGATCGGGTTATTAAAAAAAACTGATATTAAAAACGAAGACAACGAACAGCGGGCTTACCGGAAGTATTTATATCATGGTATTTCTCACCACCTGGGTATCGATGTACACGATCTTGGCACCCGCACAGAACCTATTAAGCCAGGGATGGTTTTTACCGTGGAACCCGGAATTTATATTGAAGATGAAAAAATAGGTATTCGAATAGAGAACAATGTATGGATCACCAGATCAGGAAATAAAGATCTCATGGCTAAAATTCCCATCAAAGCAGACGAAATTGAAGCATTGATGAAGAATTAGTCCAACTCAAACTTTCAAATTCATGAAACAGATCCCCAACCTTTTTACTCTTCTCAATCTCGTTTTTGGTTGCCTTGCTATAATTTTCATTTTGCAAACAGGAGAAACACTGGTTACCCAAAGCGAAGGAACATGGATTGCCCAATTGCCGGAAAAAATATGGTGGGGCTCTATATGCATTGGCATTGCGGCTATAATCGATTTTTTGGATGGATTTGTAGCCCGTTTATTTAAGGCCGAATCCATTTTAGGAAAAGAACTCGATTCGCTGGCTGATATTGTAAGTTTTGGAGTAGCACCTGGCATGATCCTTTACCAACTTTTAAGGATTAGTTATATCAGGGAAGAATCTGGTTTGGATACAACAATTTGGGCACTGTTACCTGCTTTGTTATTTCCTTGTGCAGGTGCGTACAGGCTTGCAAGATTCAATATAGATTCGAATCAGCAATTAGGGTTTCAGGGTGTACCCATCCCGGCGGCTGGTTTAGTAGTGGCATCTTTACCTTTAATTTTATTTTATAATTATTTTGACATTACCTACATTATTATAAACAAATGGTTGCTTTATGCCATCATTATTATACTCAGTTATTTAATGATCAGTAAACTGCCCTTGATGGCTCTGAAATTCAAAGACTTTACCGTGCAGAATAATATGGCTAAAATTGTTTTGGTTGTTTTATCAGTTGTGGCAGCAATTTTTCTGCAATGGTTGGCAGTTCCTGTTATATTTATTCTTTACCTCGTATTATCTTTGACTTTCAAAAATAAAATTGCATGATTTATTCCGTTCAGATTAAAGTGATGCCATTAAAAGAACTTTTAGATCCGCAAGGCAAAGCTGTTATGGGTGGACTTCAAAACCTGGGATTGAAAACCGTAAATGATGTGCGAATCGGGAAAAATATTAACCTGCAGATAGAAGCCGATAATGCTGATCATGCAAAACAGATTGCCGAAGAGGCTTCTAAAAAATTACTGGCTAATCCGGTAATGGAATATTTCGAGATAGCTGTGAATTAAGAAAAGGTAGGAAGTACGAAGTTAGAAATACGAAGTTAGAAGTACGAATTCATCATAGGTATCTTTTCCATTTAACGATCTAACATATATTTTAATCTACGAATTTCCTGCATCTAACTTCGTACTTCTAACTAGGTATGACGTACTTCTAACTTTGTATTTCCTACTTCTAATTTTTTCCACCATGCTTTACATCGTTCCCACTCCGATTGGTAACTTAAAAGATATTACGCTTCGTGCCCTGGAGGTATTAAAAAGCGTTGACCTGATACTTGCAGAAGATACGAGGACGTCAGGCAAATTGTTAAATCATTATCAGATCACTAAACCACTTTCACCCTATCATCAACACAACGAGCATAAGGTATTGCAGCACCTGGTCAATCAACTGTTGCAAGGAAAAATAATTGCACTTATTTCCGATGCAGGAACACCAGGTATTTCAGACCCTGCGTTTTTATTGGTTAGAGAATGCATCAAAGTAAGCATTAAGGTCGAATGCCTTCCTGGGGCAACCGCATTTGTACCTGCGTTATTAAATAGTGGCTTGCCCGCAAATCGATTTGCATTTGAGGGTTTTCTTCCTTTAAAAAAGGGACGACAAACCTTATTTAAGAAACTGGCTGAAGATGAACGGACACTGATATTTTATGAATCCCCGGTTAGATTGGTAAGAACGCTCGAAGATCTTATAGACTATTTTGGTGCCTCGAGAATTTGTAGCATTAGTCGTGAACTTAGCAAAATGTTTGAAGAAAATGTAAGAGGTACTTTACAGGAAGTTTGCAATCACTTCAAACAAAAACCTGTAAAAGGTGAAATCGTAATCATCGTTGCCGGCAAAAATTAATTTTAAGATTTTCTTCTCATTCAAAGGTTTGATTTTTGTAATCTGATCTCAAACAATTTTATGAAAAGATTATTTCCTGCAATTCTTATTCTTTTTGTTCTTACAATTTCTTTTACCACTTCATTTGCACAAGTACGAAAAATTCCTTCTGAGGTAACGGAAGCATTCAAGCAAAAATATCCAGGTGCCACTAATGTAGAATGGCGGGATAAGCTGAGTACTTTTTCAGCCGTATTTGAATCAGAGAATAGCCATTATGAGGCCCGGTTCAATAGCAAAGGAGAATGGCAGCTTACAGAAAATGAAATTGAAGAAGCCGATCTGCCGATGGATGTCAAAGACAGTTATGATAAAAGCAAGTATGGAGATTGGGAGATCGGCACCATCCATAAAATTGAATTGGCGGATGGAAGTTTTCAATACCGAATTGAAGTTATTAAAAATGATATCCGGAAAAAGAATTTATACTTTAGTGATGAAGGTAGATTACTAAAGGATCGTATAACTATATAGCGGAAATACCAGAAATAATTCTAAAACCTTTTCATTGAAAAGGTTTTTTCATTACAGGATAGATATTCATCATTTCTTTTTTTGTCTGTCAAAATTTTTCAGGAATTTACAGGTTCCTGTTCATCATAAGGAGAAATTTATGAAAAATTGTATAGTTATTTTGGTAGTCATAGTATCAACCGCTTCGATATCATCAGCACAGTCCGATCGCTGGCAACAGCGAGTGAAATACATCATGGAGATAAATATAGATGTAAAAACAAACCGGTTTTCTGGAAAGCAAAAGTTGGAATACACCAATAATTCACCGGATACTTTGAAAAGGATATTTTACCATTTATATTGGAATGCATTCCAGCCAAACAGCATGATGGATGTTCGTAGCAGGGAATTAGGCAAAATAAAATTAAATGGACGCCCGGAATGGGATGGAAGAGTAACTGACCGCATATCTAAATTGAATGAAGATGAGATCGGGTATCAAAAGATTCTCTCTATAAAAATGAATGGTGTTCCTCAAAAATTCAACCTTCATGAAACCATCCTGGAAGTTCCCTTAAGCCGTCCTATCCTGCCAAAAACAAAGGCTGTATTTGATATGGAATTTGAAACCCAAATCCCTATTCAAATTCGCAGGAGTGGCCATGATGCAGCAAATGGAGTGCGGTATTCCATGAGCCAATGGTATCCGAAATTGTGTGAATATGATCAGCAAGGCTGGCACCCCACCCCATATGTAGCGAGGGAGTTTTATGGTGTATGGGGCGATTTTGATGTGAAGATCAGCATTGATAAAAACTACATTCTTGGAGGAACGGGTTATTTGCAAAATGCAAACCAAATCGGCTATGGTTATGAGGCAGCAGGCGCAAAAGTAAACCGTCCTGCTACGGAAAAATTAACCTGGCATTTTATAGCTCCTGAGGTGCATGATTTTATGTGGGCAGCTGATCCCGAATACAAGCATATCGTAAAAAATATTCCTAATGGCCCCGTTATTCATGTATTATACAATAGCGATGAAGGTTCCCAGCGTCAACAATTCAATAGAATGAGCGAAACTGCAAAAGCAAGGTTCGATAATAATGTTTCAAAGTATATAGAATCAATCGATAATCAATGGAAAGAAGTTGCAGATGCTGCCGTTGCGGTGTATCCATTTATTACGAAAAATTTCGGCGCCTATCCCTATAAGCAATATTCATTTATTCATGGAGGGGATGGGGGTATGGAGTATCCCATGGGTACATTATTGGCTGGCCCAGGTTTGGGCACTGTTTTTCATGAATGGATGCATACCTGGTACCAGATGCTTTTAGGCACCAATGAGTCTTTGTATGCCTGGATGGATGAGGGATTTACAGAATGGGCAACCGATAAAGTGGAAGCTTATTACCGCGATAATGTTACTAAAAAAAGAATCGGCAACAATCCAAATGCATTACGATCATTGGACTCATTATCCCAAATCCTCCCTTTGAATCATGCTCCTAATTACAATAATTATTACTACTTAGCAAAAAGCGATATTGAAGAACCTCTCACCACGCATGCCGATCACTTTAATAGTAATACTGCTTATGGAATAGCAGCCTATTCAAAAGGTTGTGTGTTCCTTGGGCAGCTTGGATATATTGTTGGAGAGCAGGTACGTGATAAAATCATGCTCGAATATTACAAACAGTGGCGGTTCAAGCATCCTAATGCAGATGATTTTATCAGGGTAGCAGAAAAACAATCTGAAATTAATTTAGATTGGTACAAAGAATACTTTGTGAATTCTACAAAGACGATCGATTATGGGATTGATAGTCTGTGGGAGGAAAATGGTAAATCTAAAATACGATTGAAGAGGATTGGAAATATGCCAATGCCGATTGATTTGGTTATACAATATAAAGACGGAACAAAGGAACTTGCTTATATTCCGATGTACCTGATGTTTGGCGCAAAACCAAACGAGGATCAGGCTGTCCCTAGAAGGACCTATGATTCATGGAAATGGACTCATCCAACCTATACCATTGAACTACCACGAAAATTAGCAGAAATGAAAGTCCTTGAAATTGATCCTTCTCAGAGAATGGCCGATGTAGAAAGAAAAAACAATAAGTTGGATATTCCCTGGTAAGCAAACAAAAAGCTGCTCTGTTAAGGAGCAGCTTTTAGATAAGGTTGTAAGATCAGGTTGCCACGTTGCAACATAGGAAAGGTTAATGATCAATGCTATTTGATAAGCGATTCGCGAACAAAGGTATGGGGGATGGTTTTGAAAGACAATACCACGAAGTGGTAATTTTCAGGGTGCCCGTATTTTTTTTATATCCTTAACTTTTAGCGTCCAAAAAACTTATTGATCGCTTCCACGCGGTTATTGACGTGAAGTTTTTCGTAAATATGATACACATGCTTACGTACCGTTTCCTGGCTGATGAATAATGTGTAGGCGATTTCCTTATAAAGTAGTCCTTTAGCAAGATGTTCCAGGATTTCTTTTTCCCGGTTAGATAGCATACTGAGTTTAGGTAATTCTGCCGTTTCGACGGGCCTGTTCCGGAATGCGACTACCACTTTACGAGCAATCTGACTTGTCATAGGAGCCCCGCCTTCCTGCAATTCTTTGATGGCCTCTAATAACTTTTGTGGGGCAGTTTTCTTTAATATATAGCCACTGGCTCCTGCAGTTAAAGCTTCAAATATTTTCTCATCATCCTCGTACACCGTACACATCATAAAAAGAATCTCCGGGTTATCTACCTTTAAAATCTTTACACAATCTATCCCACTGTATCCTTCACCTAGATTTATGTCCATTAAAACCACATTAGGTTTCAACAAAGGAATTTTTTGAATTGCTTCCTCGGCAGTTTCAAACCCTGCTAATAATTTATATCCGTCCGACATTATAATTATCTGCTCTAATGCAGAGCGGATGTCGTTGTTATCATCTACTATACATACTGATATATCCATATGGCAAAGGTCTACCGTTCCGGGTAATAAAAGAATACTACTTTGTGGTAATTTGTAAAAAAGAAAACACTTACTTCTGCCCTTAGGTCAGAACGGAAAACGTTGACCAGCTCATCAATGCTGCCTTATTCTCTAAAGTTTGGTTTCTCCGCTTTATTACAGGACCATTATCCCACAAACAATATAAATTTTTCTCTAAAATAATCTTCTTTAAACAGTTCATATATCTCTATACTTAGGGGTCTTGAATTACTTTCTGAAATTTCATGCCTCAGATCCCCTCCTTTAAGGCAAATTAAACCCTTACCTGATGAATCCCAGGGGGGGTTAATTTTGCTTTGGCTTTTTATTTCTGAATTTTGATTAGAGAGTTTTTTTTTCAATAAAGGCTTGCTCCAGAATAATAGTTCTTTTAAAGGGGCGACTGCCCGAGTTACCACTGAATCAAAGTGTCTGTTCCGTATTTCTTCTGCCCTCGAGTGCAGTGTGGTCACATTCGTTAATCCTAATTCCTGTACAATTGCGTTGACAACTTTTATTTTTTTCCCGATGCTGTCTACCAAATGAAATTCTACCTGCGGAAAAAATATAGCCAGAGGTATACCCGGAAACCCTCCTCCAGTGCCAATATCGATTATTTCCATACCAGGCTTCCATTCAAATACAGCTGCAATACTCAGGGAATGTAATACGTGTTTTTCGTATAAACTATCAATATCTTTTCTGGAAACTACGTTGATCTTGCTGTTCCATTCTGTATACATTTCATGCAATGCACCAAATTGTTGCAATTGATGAGGAGTAAAATCAGAAAAATATTTGACGATCAGTTCCAGGTTTTTGGTGGCTTTCTCCATATTGCTGGGGCAAAGATGCAATAATATATAAACATCCAGATATCGAGTAGCCACAACCAGCCGAATAGGTCAGATTCGTTTAGTTTTTGCATTGCCTTCTTGTAAACAAATGCCTGGGACAAAAAGCGTAAACCAAAAACCGCGAGTACGATTCTCCAATCATAAAAAAAAATAGAGGAAATGAATAAAGGGTAAAATAAAAATTGGCTGAGGGAATAAAGGCCCAATAAAAATTTATGTTTGGGTTTGTAATATTTGCCTGTAGTAAAGTGCCTGTTTTTTTGGCGAAACCATTGACTGAAAGTTTTTTTGGATTCGGATAATGTAAACGCTTCGGGATCGATAACAACCCGAGTATTGTGTTTATTCGCTACGAGGTTAATGAAAAGATCATCATCGCCACCAGGCACATGATTCATAGAAGAAAATCCTTTATTATTTAAAAAAAGTGATTTCTTATATGATAAGTTTCTGCCTACTCCCATATAAGGTAGTCCTGCCAAAGCAAATGAAAAGTATTGTAATGCCGAATGAAAGGTTTCAAACCGGACGATTTTATTTAAAATCCCCGGCCTTTTATGATACGCTCCATATCCCAAGACAACTTCTGCCTGCTCGTCGTAACCATCCTGCATTTTGTGTATCCAGAATTCTGAAGCAGGTACACAATCTGCATCCGTTAAAAGAACTATTTCGTGTTTTGCTTCCTTGATACCCATCGACAAGGGATACTTTTTCCCGGGAATCCCTTTAGCTTCCTGCGACAACGTTACAATATGAAGGGTTTTGAACGTTTTAAGGAATTCCTCCAGAAGATATTTTGTTTCGTCCTGGCTATTATGATTTACAACGATGATCTCATGGGTTGTTGGGTAGGTTTGAACCAGTAATCCTGGTAAATTTTTGGCAAGATTGGAAGCATCATCCTTGCCGCACACAATTACACTAACAGGATGCTGCTGGGATTTTTCTTTGGACTTTGATTTATAGTAAGCAACTCTTCGAAAAAATATCCAATAAAAAAATAATTGTATTGCACTCACAAGGCAAAAAACATAGAACAAGAATTGCCACCAATGAGTAAACCACTTCGATAGATCCATATTTGCTACAGTTTAGGCATCAAACAGCACTATTTGCGAAAATAGACTTCCTGCCATGATTTCCACTATTCGTAGAGAACATGTGAGTAATTTGGGTTCATGTGCTCATTAGCTAATGTACTGATATGCTAATGGATGTTCACTTATAAGAGTATACTGATTAGCGTTTGTGAAATAAGGGAAATACCTTCTTAGCAAAGAAGCCGGCTCTTCCTGCTGTAAGTGGGCTTATTAATTTTCATATTTTCACATTCATATTAGCACTTTAGCTAATCAGCACATTTATTTATGGGTGAACTAACTTTCGAGAGGCAGGCTAGCGATCCGAATTCTAAGGCAAGAAGCGGAAAGATTTCTACGGATCATGGCGAGATTCTTACACCTGTATTTATGCCTGTAGGTACAGGCGGTAGTGTGAAAGCAGTAACACAACAACAACTTCACTCGAATGTAAAAGCGCAGATTATCCTGGCCAATACCTACCATTTGTATTTGCGGCCTTCATTGGAGGTACTTCAACAAGCAGGGGGTTTGCACCGTTTTATTGGTTGGGATAAACCCATTCTTACTGATAGTGGCGGATACCAGGTTTTTTCGTTGGCAGGTACGCGTAAAATATCAGAGGAAGGAGTGTTGTTTCAATCGCATATTGATGGTTCTCGCCATTTATTTACGCCAGAAAATGTTATGGATATTCAGCGATCAATAGGTGGCGATATCATTATGGCCTTTGATGAATGCCCCCCATATCCCTGTGATTATACCTATGCCAAAACCTCCATGGAATTAACGCATCGCTGGCTCGACAGATGCTTTAGCAGCTTCGATGGAACCCGTGACAAATATGAATATTCACAAAATCTTTTTCCTATTGTCCAGGGAAGTGTATACGCTGATCTTCGTAAACAATCATGCGAGTATGTTTCTTCCAAAAATGCAGTTGGGAATGCCATTGGCGGGTTGAGTGTGGGAGAGCCCGTTGAGCTGATGTATGAAATGTGCGGATTATGTTGTGATCATTTGCCGGCCAATAAACTCCGATATCTTATGGGTGTAGGTACTCCCTGGAATATATTGGAATGTATTTCGCTGGGTATAGACATGTTCGATTGCGTAATGCCCACAAGGAATGGCAGAAATGCCATGTTGTTCACTTCAAAAGGGGTTATTAATATTGATAATAAAAAATGGGAAAAAGATTTTTCACCTGTTGATGATGGTATCAGCTGCCAAATGAGTAATCATTACAGTAAAGCCTATTTACGCCATTTAATAAAGTCAAAAGAAATATTGGGTTTAACTATTGCCAGTGTACACAATCTTGCTTTTTACCTCCATCTCGTAGCCCAAGCCCGCGTTCACATTGAATCGGGGGATTTTGAAACCTGGAAAAAAGAGCAAGTAAGTATTTTGCAAACAAGGTTGTGATAAAACAGGATACATGACAAAAGTATTGCTTACCTGTTTAGGTTGAATAGTTTTACCACCTGGTTGAAAAGACGACATAATCTGTCTCCTGTATTCTCTTCTTTCGCATTTCCTTCACTTCTATTAAGCCAACAGTGCTATTTATTTGAATTACTTTTGACCACCTGGAGTAAACCTGCTCAGGTGAATTTTGTAATGAAAAAGATCGATTGGTACATACTCAAAAAATTTTTTGCTACCACCATCTTCATGGTTGTCATATTCTCTACCATTGCCGGGGTAATTGATGCCAGCGAAAAGGCTGAAGAATTTGTAAAAGCAGGTGTATCGGCCTATTATATTCTAACTAAATATTACGCAGGTTTTATTCCATTTATCATTTCGATGATATTTCCATTGATGGTATTTATTGCAGTCATACTTTTTACTTCAAAAATGGCTGGTCGTTCGGAAATTGTTGCAATTCTTGCAGGAGGAGTAAAATATAACCGCTTCCTTCGACCCTATCTGATCGGGGCATTATTATTTGGGGGTATTTTCTGGTATGCTACCCAATATTTGATACCCAAAGCCAATATATTACGGGCAAACTTTCAATCTAAATATATTGACAGTAAAAGTTCTTATGAAGTAGGGCAATATTTAAGTAAGGGCAGTGATTATTATATCCGGGTAGATCCAAATACGTTTGCTGGATTGCGCAATTACGATACTACAACGAAAACCGCATATGGCGGTTTTTTTATGGAGCGGGTAAGGGGAAATAAAATAATATACAATTTGCGGGCTGATAATCTCAAATGGGATACTGCAACCCGCAAATGGAAACTTGAAAATGTGGTTGAGCGAACGATCAACGGACTCGACGAAAATTTGAAAATAATTCCTTCAATGAACATTATTCTAAATGTTACTCCAAATGAGATCAAGCCTGACAAATACCTGAAGGATAGAATGACAACACCCGAATTATCAAAATTTATACGAAGAGAACAGCTTAGAGGAACCGAGGGCTTGAATGATTATAAAGTGGAACGTTATCGCAGAGATGCAACTCCTGTATCAGTTATACTTCTTACAATAATGGGAGCAGTAGTCGGTTCTCGGAAAACCCGTGGTGGCAGTGGCCTGCATCTTGCGCTGGGGATCATACTAGCTTCTATATTTGTAGTGATGGATAAATTCTCTCTTACTTTTTCTACCAAAAGCAATCTCCATCCTATACTCGCAGCATGGGCTCCGAATATCATATTTACTTTTGTAGCAATTTTTCTCTACAGGAAAGCCCCAAAGTAATGCTGACCAACATTAAGAATTAATGAAATTACTACGAGCTATCTTAGGGATATATCGGGATGTATATGAAGCAGGGGCATATCATTGATAGACGCCTTAACGTCTGCGCCCCAGATGAATAAATTTTATACTTGAAGGGTTTGCTTTAACTTTAAGTCTCTAAAAACTTTCTCCATTTATAGCATATATACATCATGGGAATTATAAAAGATCGGTTTAAAGCAAAGTCAGATGCGGCCCTTGTCGAAATAAAAGAATTATTGAAAGAGCATGGAACAAAAAAAATCGGAGAAGTTCAACTATCGCAGATCTACCAGGGGATGCGTGGAATGACAGGCCTTGTCAGCGAAACTTCGCTGCTTGATTCGCAGGAAGGAATTCGTTTTCGCGGGTTTTCTATTCCTGAATTGCAACAAAGTTTACCCAAGGCTAAAAATGGTTCGGAGCCTTTACCTGAAGGATTGTTTTACCTGATGCTGATCGGAGAGTTGCCGACTGAAGAAGAAGCGGCCTATGTGACGTCCGTTTGGCAACGCAGATCCCATGTGCCGAATCACGTGTTTGCAGCCATTGATGCCTTACCGGTAGCAACTCATCCTATGACTATGTTTGTGACTGGCATTATGGCTTTACAAACTGAAAGTAATTTTGCCAAGCGATATGCCGAGGGAATGAATAAAAAAGAATACTGGGATGCAGTATTCGACGATGCTATGGATCTCATAGCCCGCTTACCCCGGGTGGCCGCATATATTTATCGCAGAAAATATAAGAACAACGATCATATCCATCCAAATGGATTGTTGGATTGGGCAGGAAACCTGGCTCATATGCTTGGTTATAATGATGAAAGCTTTAAGGAGCTGATGCGATTGTACATGACCATACATGCTGATCATGAGGGGGGAAATGTTTCAGCACACACTACACATCTTGTCGGTTCTGCATTGAGTGATCCATATTTATGCCTGGCTGCTGGTATGAATGGACTAGCCGGGCCTTTACATGGATTGGCCAACCAGGAAGTGATTAAATGGATTTATGAAATGCGCAGTGAATTAAACACAGAAGCGCCCACTAAAGAGCAAATAGCTGAGTACGTACAAAAAACCTTAACAGAAGGAAAAGTAGTGCCCGGATATGGACACGCAGTATTACGCAAAACCGATCCACGTTTTACAGCGCAAATGGAATTTGGAAAAAAACATATGCCCGATGACCCACTGGTTCAAGCGGTTTGGAATATTTATGAAGTAGTACCTCCCATATTACAATCTCTGGGAAAAATTAAAAATCCGTGGCCGAATGTAGATGCTCATAGTGGAGCCTTGTTAGTACACTATGGTTTGAAAGAATATGAATTCTATACTGTATTGTTTGGCGTTAGCCGTTCTCTGGGTGTATTGGCCAGTTTAATCTGGGACCGAGCTTTGGCCTTTCCTATTGAACGTCCCAAGTCCGTTACCACAGAAGAGGTTAAGAAATGGCTTAATGGTGAGGGTGAGATATGGGGGGAGTAGAGAACAGGATACAGGATACAAGAAACAGAATGCAGGAGACAGAATACAGGAATAGGATATAGTATACGAGTACAGGATACAGAATATAAAAAGATATATGTTGGTTAGAGGCGTTTATAGTTAAACTTGAATAGAAACATTAAAACATTTAAAACAAATTCCCCAATTCAAAATTAATCTTTCAATTTCCGCGGATTTTTTTGAATAATGTTTCAACTGCATCACGATCCCAGTTTGAAAATCTACCTCTTTGTACTACTATATCATTCTTCTCGGGATATTGCAAAAAATAATGAAAAGCGAATCTTGCTTTGGGATCTTTCCAGCCTATCATTTGGCCAAATCTTAAATCGTTGAATACAAGCGTATCGTTCCATTTTTCTATACTGTAATATCCTTGTGAAAACCGAACAAGATTTTGAAAATCGTTGCTTTGTTCAAAGCTATCTGCCCATGCTTTATTTTGAGGAAAGTATTCGAATTGGATGGCAGGGGCTTTATCAAATACTGACCGGTAGCCAATATGAAAACCTGAATCGCTTGCTGCAACTACAAACCAAAGTAGGTTATTGAGAGGTGTGGGTGTAGTAAAAAACCGGGTATGTTTTATATTTTGAGCGTTCAATTCTTTTTTAACAGCTACTTCAACAATGATCTTATTAAAAACACTAAATAATAGATACACTAAACATGCCCCCAGCCCGAATGCTGCCCACGCTTTCCTTTTCTTTTGATTGCGTTTAATTATTAAGAGAGCCAGAAAGGCAATGCCAACCCAAACCGAAAACAGGGGCTCGGCTACAAATAAAGTATGAAATGAAAACCGGATATGTGAAAATGGTTCAAACCATGCCGTGCCATAGGCGTTGAATGCATCTAAAAAAATGTGCAGTAAGATTTCGGTTCCGAAGAATAGACTCCATCTTCCATAGGAAATATTATGAGGTCTATGCCATCGTTCGGCAAAGTAGGCCAGCACCGGGGTTAAAAGTGCCATAAACAATAAAGAATGTGTAAATCCCCTATGCGCTATTAACTCATCCGTGGTGCCCATCCAAAATGATGCAATGAAATCAATATCGGGAAAACTCTGGGCTACGGCTCCCCATAATAAAGCTTTTCTTCCCACTTTGCTTCCAACGAACAACTCCCCAATACAGGCACCTAAAGCAATATGTGTGATTGAATCCATAAAGGTAATTATATGGCAGCTTCATGCATCTTTAAGAACTCTTAGATGTAAAAGCAAATGCTAATTTCATCAGCATTGTTGTGGTTGTATAGGATGCCCAAAGTCCCAAACGCTGCCAGGGTTTTAATTTTTGAAGATATTCTTCTTCAGGAACAGGTGTAGCATATTTCTTAAAAATACCTTCAAGCTCCTTTTTTACAGTATTACAAAACTCATCATGGGCTACTTCAATATTTGTTTCAACGCTGGTATATTCGCTTAAATGATTGAAGTTATAGGATCCAAGGCTTATAATTTTATTATCCACCATCCAAAACTTCCCATGTAAGATTCTCTCCGGAAATTCAAAAATTTTCATCTTGTGTTTAAAAAATATCCTGTAAAAAAAACGAGTGCCATTCCTTACAATAGGCACGTCGGATTTTCCCTGTAAATACAATTTCACATGAATTCCTCTTTTGGCAGCACTTTTCAACAACGACATTATTCTAAAAGAGGGGAGAAAATAACTGCAAATAATAATGATCTCCTTTTCTGCATCACGAATAGCATGCTTAAAATGATAGTTGATTTTATTCCTTCTACGAAACCAATCACTGTGAACCACGCAGGTTGGATACCGGCCCGTTGTCGGAATTTCATTTTTTGAAAGCCTTATTGAATGAGGTATTTTGTCAGGATAATACATTCTTTCACAGAGTTTCTGTAGTTCAGTGGCTACTGGTCCGGAAATAAGTACAGCAAAATCCAACCAGGGAAGGTTTTTTTTATCACCCCTGTATTTATCTGAAATATTAATACCTCCAATAATGGCTCTTTGACCATCAACCACCGCAATTTTGTGATGTAACCTTCTCCCTGCCCGCCACTTTAAAAATACAATCGGCGAAAAGCGCCTGCAATGAATCCCTGCATCCTGCATTTGGTGCAACCCTTTTTTTGCTAAGGCTTTTGAACCAAATGCATCAACAAGCACATATACTTTTACTTTCCTTAGAACTGCTTGTTTTAGTGCATCTATAATCATATTACCGGTTTGGTCCGGGTCTAAGGTGTATACCTGTAAATAGATGAGTTTTGAGGCCTTTTGTATAACATCCAGCAAAGTATTAAAATACTCTTCACCTGATTGTAGGAACTCTATATCTGTTGCCTGATTATAATTTATTTTTCGGGAAGAATATTTTTTCATGTAATTCGCAGCGCTTATTGAAAATTTATAAAAGCGGGTGCTTTTAATGAGGAAATATTAAATCTGAAATCTGTTACCGTAGTTATTTCAAACCACAAAGGTTTCACCCCCAAAGGAGGCGAAGGATAGTAATTGACTGCAATTTTAAAAGTATTTAAGGGTAAATTTTCATTTCGGACTCTCACACCCAGTCCTGCACCAGAATACAATGTACTTTTAAAAATCGATTGAGTCCTCTCTGATATAAAGGAGCCCTGGTAGGCACCGAAAAAATTAAATTTAAATCCATAGATTCTGAGTGCACTATAGAGTACTGTTTCCGAACGTACATTTAATCGTTGGTAACCATTGATCCTGGTATTTTTATAGCCCCAGATCCCTCTTTCCCAATTTATATTGAGTGGTTTGTAAAAATGATTATTGGGAGATATGATATAATCTATTGTATTGAACTGACGTAGGTAAGTTCTTTTGAATTTGAATAACTTACTGTAATAATTCCCTCCCACATGTATTACTGCATCTTCTGCCGTTTTGTGCTGCCAGAAATTTCCGACTCCTAGTTGAGTTACAATTAAAGACCCATTTTTAACAGGCCAGAATTTTTCCACCTCAATGCCGGCATACAATCTTTTTCTTCCAATCCAATTTTCTTTTCCCGCAGTTAAGGCGATCGTATATCCAAGAGGGATATCCTCGGTGCGGCCATAACCGAAAAAATGATGGGCTTTAAAAAATTGCTGCCGAAAAATTACAAACTGACCCAGCCAAAAGCTCCGGTTATTATAATATGGATCAGTAATAAAAGCTTCCTGTACAGGTTTACGGTTGAAGTTCAGATTGTAACTACGGGCAAGAATTGCCAGGTTTGGTTGTGATCTTTCAGTTCCATCTTTCCTGAATTGGTTCCTGAAATTATAACCTGTCCACACATCGGATACTTCGTAGCGATAACGGCGGTACAATGAATCAGCAAAATTAAAAATATTAATAGAATGGTTTCTCTGATACGAGAAACCTCCAACCAACTGTGCCCTGGTTCTATACAATGGTCGGTTCATTGAAATATAATAGGAACCTTCATATACTCCAGTATCCAGGGGCATAGAATTATTTAGAGTACTATAGCCAATAGCGCCGTCTATAAATGACCCGGCAATATTGTATTTAGTGTACCGTACTTCGGTGTTCCAGGTAGGGTGATAATCATTGCGCCAGAGAACACCAACCTGAAGCGCCTGGCCGGCACCAAAGAGATCATTATTATATACCCTGGCTGCAAATGCAGAGGTTGTAAACTTCGAAAGTGCAAAACCGTATTCAAATACGTCTTTTGTTACTACAATTAAATCCACTGAATCACCAGGAAAAAAACTATTTACAATATTTAGCCGGGCATCCTGAATAAAAGGCAAACTCCGCAGATAGCGTTCATTATCAGCCAGGGTATAGGGATTTAAAATACTGTTCTCACGGAAAAATAATGATTGCCGGATGACCCATTCCCTGGAATCATAGTGTAGCCGGTTTGCCACCCGGATTAGTTTCATGGGGCTACTGAAAGCGGTATCATAAATATTTGTAGGCCCGAAAACTTTTACTTTTCGGAAATAAATATTGCGGATCACTTTGCCAGTATGGCTTGAAAAGATTTTTTCACTCTTTTCCATGCTGTTGTCATTGGGTATGACAGTATCATTATTTCTCGTAATTTTTTGTAGCATGGAATCCCGGTAACGGCGATTACGGAGTGAGTCCATATACCTTCCTATTTTTTTGAATATTGAATTCGATGGAACTGTATCTCTCTGTTGGTAATTCATTGACCCATAAAATGTATATTCAGCCCTTGTGGAATGGGAGATGCCAGATAAAAGGAGCATACTGAGGAATATGTGCAAGATATATTTCAAGGGTTATTTATGAACTTCGTAAGTCAATACAATTTACATACCTCCAGGTACAATAAACGTTAATACTAAAAGGCCAGATTCTCCAAGATAGGAAGTGTTATGAACTTTTTGTGGTCCAAATTCTTCTATATTTGCAGTCCTGAAAAAGTGTATTAACATGTTGTTGGCGCAATAGTTCACTGGTCATTGTTTGAATACAATTTTATAAGGGGGGAATTAGCTCAGTTGGCTAGAGGGCTCCCCGCCGTTGGCGGGGTGCAAGAGTGGCCGGATATTGTTTGGAATTTTAAGGGGAATTAGCTCAGTTGGCTAGAGCGCTTGCATGGCATGCAAGAGGTCACCGGTTCGAGCCCGGTATTCTCCACCACCGGTGACTGTAAAAGTATTAGGCTGATTAAAAATCTTATTAAGCTTTCACCTCTAAATCCACCAGGTCAGTCAGGTAAATTGAAGGGGGATTTTCTGAATTTCCTTGCTGTTTTTCTTTTACAAAATACATGTCTATTTCACCTACATTCTTAGCAAATATTTTTCCGCGGTGGGTGCAATGATATTTTTCCTTTACTAAGTTATAGACTGAAGCCGAAATATTGATCTGCCCGGGGTGTCCGTTACTTTCCATTCTGCTTGCAATATTGACAGTGCTGCCCCAGATATCATAAGCATATTTATTTTTACCAACTACTCCGGCAACGACGGGACCAGTGTGAATTCCGATCCTTAGATCCCAGGGAGTTGACCCTGATCCTCTTCTCATCTCATTTTTTATTTGCATATACTGCTGAATTTCCAATGCTGCATGCATTATATTCTCTGCATGTAATTCATCACCTCCGTCTTTTCTGGGAATACCACCTGCACACATATATGAATCCCCGATAGTTTTAATTTTTTCCAGGTTATGGCTTTCGATAATTTCATCGAAAGCAATAAAACAGTCGTTTAATTCCGCCACTACTTCCTGGGGAGAAAGGGTATCAGCTATTTTTGTGAAGCCTACAAAGTCTGTAAATAATACGGATACACTTTCATAATATTTGGGGGTGGCACTGCCATCTTTCTTAAGTTCTTCAGCCACTTCATAAGGTAGAATATTTAAAATCAAATGTTGGATTTCTGCATTCTGCTGATCGAGGATTTTATTCACTTTTACTTTGCTCCGGTAATTACGATACAGTATGAACGCAATGACCAGGATCATTCCAAAACCGGCAAGAGAAGCATACTTTGCTAACTTTTCTCTCTTAATTTCAAGTTCCTGTAGGTCCTTGTCTTTTTGCAATATGGTAATCTGGCCTTCTTTTTTCTGGATTTCAAAATCAAACTGAAGCCCCAGCATTTTTTTATCACTCTCCACATTATAAAGAGTGTCTTTAATTCCTGTAAGTAAAGACTGGTATTTGTATGCGTTGCTAAAGTCGGAAAGTTTTGAATATACATGCGCTAAACCTTCGTAGGTGTTTTTCAATTCATAGCCTGCATCAATTTCTTTGGCTATGTTTTCCGCTTGTTTATAGGAGGTAAGTGCATTTGAATAATTTTTTTGCAGCATATACATTTTGGCAAGGCCTAATAAAGAAATAACCATGTCCTGCCGGGCAGATAATTTTTTGGCAATGTCAAAAGCTTCTTCGTGATATTTTTGAGCTAGTTTATAATTCCCCTTGCTTGTGTATAATTTGCCAATACTATTGAGTGAATAAGTAATATTCTCTGAATTGGAGTAGTTATTATTCTCCGAATTCTTATAGGCGGCCAAAGATTTTTCAAAATAATATAAAGCTCTTTCATAGTTACCACTGGTAAAATAAAGTTCTCCCAAATTAACTGTAGCCGTGCCGATATCTGCCTTATCTCCCAGGATCTCACTGAGAGGGACAGCCTTTAAAAAGTATTGCATGGCTTTTTCGTGGGTGGCAGTTTTATTCATGTAGACAACACCAATATTATTCATGGCAGTTACAATCCTTAAAGTATCCATGATTTTTTCTGCAACCCGAAGGGATTTTAAATGATATTCCAAGGCCTTTGAATCGTCTCCGTTATTAAAATAAACAGCGCCAATATTGCTTAAAAGCCGGGCAATATTGGCACTGTCATTATTCAATTCAAATGCCGTTAAAGACTTCTCCCAGTAATCAAGTGTTTCGAGATATTCTCCTTTTAAATAATAACCAAGTCCAATATCTTTCAGTGCTAGCGCTTTTCCATCCTTAAATTTAATTTTGGTTGCAAGATCCGCAGCTTCTTTGGCATACGATATTGTCTTGTCTGGATCATCATTCAAATAGTTTTTGCTGAGTTTCAATAGTAAGGTCACTTTATTAGTATTTTCCTCAGACTTACTAATAATTCTAATCAGACTATCATTATTATTGTCCTGCCCCCAACCTGAATGGGAACAAAAAAATATTGCCGATAGCCATATAGAATATTTCATTATCATAGACTAAATCAATAATTATCGATGATGGTTACATGGTTTTTTAACCATTGTCAAGCAGAGTTATTTTTTTCTTTTGAATGAAGGTATTTTATTTCTTAATGATTTTAGTGGTTGTATATCCTTTTTTGCTTCGAATGCCAATAAAATAGGTTCCCGTTTCTAATGTGTGTATATCAATATTAATGCTATTTACAGATGTACCAGCAATCTTCTTTACGCGTTGTTTGCGACCGCGTACATCATATACAGTAACATCCTTTTCTGAAATACGCACATCACCAAAACTGATCGTTAATATATCACTTACCGGATTTGGATAAACTCTAATCATTTCTTCAATTGCCGCTTGTTCAGTCACTGCTTCAGTTCTACTACCCAGGGAGGTAGTGCCTGCTGCAACACTGGCTGCTATCGGATTGAAAGTAGCAGGGCATTTTGAAGATGATGAGCTGGCTTCAGAAGGCACTGGGGTTTTAAGATTGGTTTCATAAGTTTTTAGGGTCCAAATTAGTCTTAGCCCATCAAAATAAATATCAAAGAAACCTGTGCCAGGGTTAAACAATTCAGGCTGCTGTCCAGTATAAGAGCCCACTGATTCTATAGAATTGTCAATTCCTCTTGGAACAAATAATGGTGTAGCATTCGGATTTTCATACGAAAAATGCGCTACATACTTAAATCCACTGGAATGATTTGTTAGAATTTCTACACACTCAAGCTTGGTTTTTATTTTACGTGCGCCAGGGCCTTTCGGGTTCACATACAAATTCCCATTTTGATAAGTAGCTAAATAATTGTTGGTATTATGTAATTGGAGCCCCGAGGGTTTAATCTTGTACAAACCTGGGGACCCGGTAAATGAAGGATCCAGGGTGTAAATGGGGCCTGAAACAATCGTACTTTGATCATTGTTTTTAAATCCTGTATAGGTAGATGTAAATACAGGCAAAGGACTTCCCTGGTAAATTACCTTATCTTCTGCTTTAACGATTAAAGATGCCGGCGCAACCATTAATTTTCCATAGATATATTGTACCGTATAGTTTGGCGGAGCATACAATTGTATCGCAGGAACAATGTTGTAGTTCCCCGATGAAATGGTACTGCCACTTAAGAGCTGGTTAGTAGTTGTGTGTAAAGAATATGTGGTAGCTCCGTTAACTACTTTGATAGAATCGTCATCATATTTATAACCCGTAATGTTAGAGGAGAATTTTGGAAGAGGATCTCCATAAACCATCTGGATGTTATTTGCTTTTACTGAAAGAACAGCGGTATTAATGTTAAGATTTCCTAATTCATAAGTAATATCAAAATTTTCCGAGAGCATAGCAGCTGGAACAATTAAATGTGATCCTGCTGTAAAACCGGTAACAAGATTAATGGATTTAAATACACTGAGAATATCATCAGCAGGGGCAGACACATCGCCTGCATCAACTATAACAACTATATTTTGTCCATTATCTCCAACAGTATTGCTGTTTACAATACCTCCACCACTTACTATGGCTCTTCCACTTACTATAGCACGGCCGCTTACTATGGCTCTTCCACTTACTATAGCACGGCCATTTACCAATGTACCTACTTCGTTATTTACCTGGTAATCAAAAATTGTTTTAAGGGGAACATCAACAATGTTGGTGATTGTAGTTCCGCTAACAATAGCTCTACCACTCACAATGGCTCTGCCACTTACGAGAAAACCAAGGCCAGCAAGATCAGAACTCACTATTGCTCTACCACTTACTATTGCTCTTCCATTCACGTATGCCAACGAGTTAGGTGCTATGGTAGACTGATGACTGGATTGGAGGCCGGTTAGAAAGGATGTTCTGTCTGAGACCGGAATATTTATATCATTATAACTGTACTGGAAATTGATAGCAGGTATGGGTTCACCATAGGTTACAGTAACATCTTGTGGCTTTACTACCAATGGCATTTTGGTTATACTTAATACCGCCGATACTGAATCATAATTATACAGTTCCAATAGCCCTAGGTCAGTTGAATTGTTTGGATCAAAACTTCTTAATGATGGCTGAATAATATAATTATTTACATTACTGGTACTGGTGGCTGTTGTGCGATAGATAATATTATCGATACCCAATTGCGCCAGAGTTAATCCGGAATTTGACAGATTAACACCATCTACCGTTATTGTGCTCGTAAAGGGAGGTAATGCTTCACCGTATTTTTTGGTTTTGTTATCCGCTGTGATCTTGATATTTTGCTTTACCGGAGCATAAAAAGTAATGCTATTGGACAACCCGCCGTCGGAGCAATCCGGGGTGATGCACGGTGTTGAAGCCTGTATGGAAGGATTGCCACTAAAAACCGGAATACTTGCTATAACAGTACTGTCGTTCACGAAAGTAGTGTTCAAAGGCAGTCCCCTAAATAGAATTTGTGTATTATCACTTAGATAGTTTCCTTTTACCGTAACGGAAAAAGGAACTGTGCCCGGAGTAATATTTGAAGGAACTACCAGCTGGATAAGTGATGGTGTGGCCGCTGCAAAACTTTGTATCGCATCATCGGCTTTTATGAAACCATAACCGCTGATAAAGTCAAAGCCAGGTGTATTCATATCCAGAGCAGTGCGTTGTAAGAGGCTACGGATATCTGCTGATGTGTAATTCTGTCCATAATATCTTTTCCTTGCTTGTTTGAGCAGTGCAACTACTGCGGCAGCATGGGGGGCTGCAGCGGATGTGCCAAAAAAGTTAGGTAATCCGTCTCCATCTATATCAGGCGAGCCAAAATTCACGGAAGTATTAATACCATCGGGCGCAGTAAAATCGGGTTTGTTCCGTATTGTTCCATTTACGGGAGTACCTCCGTACGAAGAAAAGATTTCTACCTCAGGTATCGGGAATCCGTACAATGGTGTTTTATTGTACCGCACTGCTCCTAACGTGATAGATCCTAGTGCATTTGCCTGTCCTACAATTGTTGAAACACCTGAATTGTATTCATTAATGAGCGCATCACCCCGGAAAATGAGATATTTGAAAGGGATGTTGGCGGTGCCGGATGCTCGTAGTATCAAAATATTAGTCTGCGTGTTCGAGGTTACGTTAAAAGGCAATATTTCTATTGGATCGCCTCCGCCCCCAATAATATTATTCCGATTAAAACCAAAAAGAGTAGCTCCATTATTATCGGTAAGGTAGATATCAAGATCAGTTTTTGCTCCTGGTTCGCCAAGGGAACTGAATCCATCCTGCCATTGAAGCACTATGGTATAAACACCAGGTTTTAAGGAAATATTCTGGAAAATATCTCCACTGCTATTAAAACTGTGTGCCTGACCCGGTAAACCATTGGGGGCGGCAACAGGATTAAAAACGCTCTGGTATGATTTGTTTGAAAAATTTCCTGCTGCAGTTAAATAGGTAACTCCTAATTCATTCACCTCGTTTACTGCCTGTGACACCAGGCCATCCTTAAAGAAAGGTTCAGTAATGAAAGTAACATCATCAACAATAACATCGCATCCAATTTGCTGTAGCTCGCGAATACCTTCTGCAAAATTCCCAGCACTTATAAAGCCTGTTCTGAAAGCTAACTTAGCTTTTGGAGCGATGTCATGAATTATTTCTAACATAGCCCTTCCTTCATCAATTCTCCGACCAAATGGATACTCAAGTAAAACTTCAACAGGTGTAGGATAATTAATATTACCTGCGCCGGGAAGATCACCATTGTCAATGTCAGTTTGTGCCGGATTGCCCGGTATGGTATTGTAACTATCAGAGAGAACACCAACTTTTACGCTATCGCCATTTAAATTATAACCATCCCTTAAAAAATCGGTTCGCATGGCGGCATCTCCTTGTGTTGAAGCAATGCCAGCATTTCCAACTGCAGGAAATAATGGTTGACAAAAGGATATGAGAGTAGGCAGGCTGTCCAATTTCTTCAGGTTGGCAATAGGATATTTTCCTGTTATTGTAAGTGAATTGATGCCATTGTTCACCACATCACGGAGCCCATAATTACTTGTTTGCAATAAAGAAAGTAGGGTTTGATACTGGCCTTGTTTTGCAATTACTTCAATCATTACACTATCAGATCGCAAAATGAAAATAGTTTTTGCTGAATCTACAACAGCACCAAAATTTACAAACAGGGAATTCAGTTCAGAGCCAATAAGATTGTCCATCTTGCCATTAGCAGGCGGCGGATAGAAGGGTAAAATGCAGGGAATATGTGTTACAACTACTGTATCACTTGCTGTACAACCGCCAGGGGCTGTCACTGTAAGAATATAACTTCCTGCTGCGGAAATGGTGGGAGTTGGAGTATTTCCACCCGAGACGATGAATCCTTTGCCATTAAGTATTGACCAGCTGAATTGAGCAAGGGCAGTCGTTGTTGAACCACTTAATGATATAGTAGGAAAATCACAGGTAATAACTTTATCTGGTCCTGCTTGAACAGATGGTTTGTTACAAAATATATATGGCTTGAATTGAATGGTAACTCCACTTTGAACGTTAATTTCTGTACCACTCCATAATGCTCCGCTTATTTCCGAATTCCCGGTTCCTGAGCCAATATAGATTCCACCATATGGAGCCCATACTGTTCCTCTCCACTTGGAATTGTTATTTCCAGACCCTCCATTCGCAAGAATAAAAGCAGTAGTACCGTTGAAAGAAGAAGAACCATTCCCATGGATCTCTACATAAATACGAGATGCATCTCCACCATTGATTGTGGTTACATTTAATTTGTTCAGATCAACATCACCGTGTATGAATAATTGGAAATCTCCGGAAACCGCATTTTTAAAATCAAAAATAAAATCGTTAGCCGAACCGGAATTCTTAATGGAATTAAAAACAAAAATGCCGGTACCTGAAAAAGTAACTGTTTGTTTACCAGTAAGAGCCATTTTTCCATATGAACCCGGGGTTAGGTTCCGGTCGGAGTTGATATTAGAATTTCCGGGTAATGGGAAATTTGTAATAGTGGGCATTACTGGCATAATAGGCAGTAAAGGAATCCCCGTGATATTTCCGCCAGCGGGTTGTGGCCCTGAATAAGTGGACCCCGAAGGATGAGTTACTTTACCGGACACCTTACCCCCACCAATATTAATATTTCCGGCTATATCGATATTTCCTAATAATGAAGCATTGGAGCCAACTGAAAGTATTGTATTTATTGAAGACTGTGAATTGGATGCGGTGATCTTTCCATTAACTGTATTACTGTTCCCGAGCTGGATGATTCCGCCACTATGAATGTTTCCGGCAATTGTGCTGCTTGGCTTAGTAGTTACAAGTTTATAACTACCAATTGAACCCCCATTCAAAAAAGATGAAGAACCCACCTCGGTTGCATTTCCTCCAAAAAGTATAAAGTCGCTTATTTTTAATTGCTGTGCAGCAGTATTATTCGAATAAAAAGTACCACTCCAAAGAATGATCAGGCACCAACTTTGAATTGATGAAAGAAAACAGAACTTCTTCATGCAATAGTTTTGGGGGGTTAATTGATAGGCAAGCACCTCTGGGATTTTCGCAATCCTATTTTATACAAATAACCTTAATTGAGGGTTAATAATAAAAAAGAAAAGATTAGGGTTTAGATCCTGGTGTTAATTTGGATAATTGGAAAGCAAAAAAATGATTTTACTGATTTGGAATTTAAAAGGGAAGAAAGAAATAAATTTTAAAGGGCTTAAGTTAAGAATTTCCCACCAAAGGAAAAAATAGGGCACCTGTTCTTGTTTTAAGTCAAGCGATCTTAGTGATAAAACTGATCCAATTATTTTGCTTCCACTGATTTTTCATTCTGCGCCCTGAGTCTTTGGCAAAGAATTTTAATAAACCCACGTGCAACCTCAGGTCTATCTTCAATAAGTTCGTAAAATGGTTCCTGATTAATGCTGAATAAAATACAATCGGAAGCAGTGGTAGCGCTGGCCGATCTTGCCTCCGCATCCAATAAAGACAGTTCACCAAACACCTCTTTTTCATTCAAAATTGCGAGAACAGTATTGCCTTTATGGATCTTTACGCTTCCCTGATGAATAATATACATACAATCTCCTCTCTCACCTTCATTGAAAATAAGCTTGTTTTGATCGAATTCTTTTTCTTGCATTAGTGGTGCCAGGTCTGCGAGAATATGTTCAGGAGTATCTTTGAAGATGCTTAATGATTTGAGAATAAAAACTTTTTCAACAAGAAGAAGCCTGTTAATATTGGTTTGAATCATTTAAAAAATTTAAGGTGTTGCAGAAGCAAATATAGCAGTTTCCTTCAGCAGATTGTTTTCTGAGTGTATGAATTTTTCATACAATCGGCCATCTACCCGAAGGAGAAATTTTTTTGAAAAATAAAGGGAACAGGCCTTTGTCCAGCTTTGGTAATTAATAGGTTTTTCCGAAAGAATTCGGGCAAGGATATTTTCTACCTGTCCGAAATGCTTTTCTGTAAATAGCGATCGCAATGCTGTACAGCGTTGGTCAATAGCAGTTGTATCAAACAAAATATTAAAATTCCTTCCAATATCTTTTTTAACGGTCAGCTCAATTATTTCCATGGCGTTAGCAATACTTTCTTTATGCTTCCCGTTGAGACCGAATTTTGCCTGGTTTATTTTTTGAGGATCATACATACATTCGAAAAGACATAGCAGAATCTCGCGTATATCCTGTATTTCGTGGTGCAGTGAACTATTTAGTGCATGATATCCAATATTTTTTGTAACAAGAGACTGTTGCATGTATAACATTTCTACGCCATACACAATGTGCAAACGGGCAATATTCTCCAGCAGTTTGTGGGTACTTGCGTCCGTGGAATATTTGCACCGGTGAAGTGCTTTGATGGTAACTGAAACCAAGTGGGGTTGTTTTTTTATCAATTCCACCAATAGCTGTTTAGCTTTTTCCCCCCCGATCCTGCCACATAAAGCAATTAATTTTTCTTTTAGGGTATCGGGGGTATTTTCAGAAAGGATACCTTCTTTCAATATTGGTACCGCCGCCACTCCAACATTATAAAAGGCTGCCAACACTCCCTTTTCATGCGAGTTTATTTGTTGCATGAGTGACACTATGACTTCTTTTGTTGATGCTTTGCCTACAGCCTTTATCGCCAGATCCTGGATATTAATATCGGGGTCATTTATCAAAGTTGAATGTCCACTATGACTATATTTTCCTTTTACTTCATTCAATATTGAAATAACTTTCTTTTTATTATCTGTTTCTGTTAAGAGTAACATGTTGCTAATAACTGTTTCGGCCAATTTTTTTATCCGCAGATCAGTATTGTCCAGCATGCCTGTTAAGGCAGCTTTGCGAATATTATCCCTGGAATCATCAAGGTATTCCATTAATTCGTGTTCATTGTTTCCAGTTTTACAGATGGTTTTTACAGTTTCGTTTTTTACATCCGGACTAACATCACTTGATAAAAGTGATTGCAGTTTTTCTTTTATACTAGGATATTTATTATCGATTAAACGGAGTGCCTCAAGCTTAACCTGATCAGAGGGGTGATTTAACAACTGTACAATCAGATCTTCGGCCACAGGATTCATTTTACTGGTAAGCATACGGAGGATACTGATAACTTCAAGTTCAGTGCCGGTTGCCATTTTTTGTTGGATATGATGAACGATCGTTTCATCATTGAGGTCAAATTCCTCCTGGCTAAAATAACGGGTGCTGATCGTTTTTATCAGCATTTGTAAATATTGACGGTTTACCAGAATAATTCCGATTACCCATAGTACTCCCAATACGATTAGAACATAGCATATGAACATGAGGTCAACCTTATTCTGCAAACTATACGATATATACAATAGTATTCCGCAAAAAAGAGATGCAAAAGGATCCATTAAGCCTTTTACAATATTATGAGCACGAAGTCTTTCATGAGTACTGAGTGGTTGCATCATGGTAAGCAACACAGGAGAATTGAAAGAAGTCCTTAAAACATCTACAATAATTGATGAAACAGCAAAGAGATAGAAAATAATTTTTTTATCTGGAAAAATGAACCCTGCTGTGACAAGGCACGCAATAAGAAGAAGCATCCCCAATGGAGTAATAAACAAAGCTGATCTGATTCCGATGGATGCGGTAAGACGGCTGGTAAAAAGCATTTTAGTTATTAATGCAATGATGCGCAAAATGGCAAAAAAGAATGCAATGAACCTTGCCAGTTCAACATCATCCTGGTACGCTTTTCTGACCTCTGCATAAAAACCATAATTAATCAAGATTATACTGGCAGAAGTGAGCAAAGAAATGTATGCGATCCGTCGAATAAAGATATTGGTAGTTAAATTTTTTACCAGCATTCCAATCTGTTTCCGGGATTGTTTTTGTTTATGCTGCATATCTTTTTGATGAATCAGTTCTACCTGCCCGGATTTTATAATACTTCTTAAAAAAGGCATAGAACCAACGAAACAGGCTGCACCTATGAATAATAAATTACGTGTGCCTGTAAAGGGTACAAAAATCAATGCGAGGGTATACCCAAAGAATTTGGCAGGAATATCTCCTGCGCTTATTACCGCGAATAACCGTTTGCTTTGGCGGAGATCAAAAAAAAGTGTGGCAATTCCCCAAAACTGAAGATTATTTACCAGATACAATACATTGAACCATGCAAGCAACCAATAATAAAACCAAGGTTGTGCAATAAAAAAACTTGCAGTTCCCAATAATAATATACTACCTGCCATTCCCACTATGATGATCGTATTGAAACGACTAAAGGAAAGAGCATGTTCGAGGCGTGTGTAAATAAAGCCTACAACCCACAACAGCAATGCTGAATAAATCAATACCCAGGAAAGTTCGGTAATAGGAAATTTTTCAAGAAATAGAGCAAATACAGCTGTAAAAAAGAACGCAATGCCAGCACCCTGAAAAAATTGAAATAAATAAAGACGTTTAACGATCCACCATTCGTTTGGATATACGTTTAGCATTCTTAAAAAAATAGGGCCTGGGCTCATAAATATCCTTATGGTTGATGTATCAGTTTTAGTTTCAATTTTTCAAGGTGTTCCTTTTTTAAAAGCGTCCGACCTTTGATAGATGTGTCCGTGAGATACCTATGATTTTCAATAAATTGTATTTGAGCCTGATCCCACTCCTTCTCATTTGTAATAGCATATAACAAAAATTCATTTCTCAACCGGCTACTAATTGCTTCGAAATCATAACGGCCAAGATAGTCAAGATCAGCATCGCAGATAATCATTTCGGGCAATGTTGAAGCTGATTGAGGAACCCTGGTAGCCAAAATCATATTCTTCATGGCAAGTATCTCAGTAGGATGGAATAAGCTTGCGTCTAAATATTCAAGCATGATTTCACATGATTTTTCCTCGTGACCTTTATATGTAAAAAGAAATCCGGTATCATGAAACAGCGATGCAATCTTGATCAGCAAAACTAATCTGCAATCTGAAATCCGTTCAGAGATTGCAATGCGCTCGGCCTGTTGCAATACATCCTTTGTATGTGCAACGCTGTGGTAAGTTAATTTTGGGTCTAGTTCATCATGCAACTTATTCAGAATTACTTCTTTTAGTTGTAGGAAACCTGATTCGGTCATAAATAGAAATGATTCACTAAATGTAGGATTTTCGCAGAGAATACATAGTAGTTGTTAATGCTTGCCTCGGAGATATATTTAGGTTTTTCTAGAAATCCTCTAAAAAAAGGCAACGTGATATAATGATTAAATAAAAACTATTAATGAGGGTGTTCAGGTAAAATTAAAATTTACATGCTAATAAGAAATAAAATAAGGGTAACCACCTCAGTATTCTTTTTCCTATCAGGAATTGTTACCTCAACATGGTCATCGAGAATACCGGATATACAACGGCAATTGCATTTATCCAATGCTGAATTAGGCGGCGTATTGTTTTCAATTTCTGCAGGTTTGGTTTGTGGTTTGCCAATATCCAGCTGGTTGGTTGCAAAGTATGCATCTATAAAAATGATGACCATATCAACAATTCTGTATGCTATCCTGGTTTCATTTCTTTCTATTGCCCCCAATGTTTACTTGCTGATTGTTTTATTGTTCTTATTTGGAGCTACCCGAAATCTGGTAAGCATGGCTGCCAATACGAATTCCATAGAAGTTCAATACCTGCATCAGAAGCCAGTTATAGCCACTTTTCATGGCATTTGGAGTATGGCTTGTTTCGTGGGAATAGCCATCGGTGCGTTTATGATTTCAAAAACCATATCACCCTTTTGGCATTTTATTTCTATTGGTTTAATAACTATCGTTGGTGTATTCATCTTTAAAAGAAAAGATCGAAAAACCAACTTTAAGCCTGAAAAGAAAGCTTTTTTTGTAAAGCCTGATCGATATTTATTTTTATTAGGATTGATTGCTTTTTGTGCGATGTTTTGTGAGAGTAGTATGTTCGACTGGAGCATTAATTATTATGAGAAAGTTATTCATGCAAATAAAGATTATGTAACATTCGGGTATAGTTCTTTCATTATCATGTTGACTCTCGGAAGATTATTTGGAGACCGCGTTATTGCCAGGCTTGGATTTACAAGAGTCTTATGGATCAGCGGACTCTTAATGACAGCAGGTTTTATTATAGTCATTGCCTTTCCGTCAGTATTATTTGCCAGTGCAGGGTTTTTATTAGTAGGATTAGGATCATCCATAATTGTACCTATCATATATTCGTTAGCAGGGAAGTCTACAAAAATGTCAGCGGGTTATGCTATTGCATCGGTAACCATGGTAGGTTATCTGGGATTTTTATTATCTCCATTAATTTTGGGCGGATTATCGGAAAAATTTGGAATGCAATCGGCTTTTGGATTTCTGATTGTAATTTCCGGAACGATTTCAATACTGGCTATTGGTTTACAGAAAGGTTGGTGGATAAAGGAAAATAGGACGACGAAGCTGTAATTTCTATTTCCTATTTAGGGTTGTGTCAATTTTCCTAATTATAATTTCCTCTTGGCCGTGAAAACCTGTCCAGACTGATTGATACGGATAGCATCTACTACGCCCTGTTCATTCTTCTGAAATTGCGATTCAGCATTAATTTCCTTGATAAAGAAATCTATTTTGGAAGTGAAATGCATTCTTACTGGTTGCGAATGATCCTGTACCAGGTAAAGTGCATTGTCTTTTTGAATTATTTTCAATGTAATTCCCTGCAATTCATAAGTGCCGGTATAGGTTGCCAGGGTATCAATATGGACAGGAATAATTCGCTTGACTACCTGGTTACTAAAATCTTTCCAATTATAGACTGTTGCGATACTATTTATGATTTCTGGAATGATCGATCCATTATCGGAATTTACCATGATAATTATTCCATCCCCTCCTTCAATACTACCATAGTACTGGCATCGAAATCCTTCATTAGCACCACCATGACCAAAATATTTAAGGCTTCCTCGCGTATCAATAAAAACACCCAATCCTGCGTTATCAATAACAGGTGCAAGCATGGTTTGTGTCATTTCTTTCGACAATACTTTGTTGGACTTACCCTCCAGGGATAATTGCATTTCAATGATGAACTTTGCCAGTTCCGTAGGGTTGGTCCATAATCCATCAGGTGCCTGTTCAGGATATATATGGAATTTCCCGGTAACAGGATTTCCATTACGATAATACCCGGTAGCAAGTTTTGCAAACGAACCGGGTGGGGGCGGCTGGGTATAAAAGCTGTTTACCATCCCCATTGGTTGCAGAACTTCAGTTCTCATATAAAGATCATAGGGTTGACCCGATAGATCCATAATGATTTTCTTGGTAATAGTTGTTCCTCCTCCAGAATATTTCAGCCGTATTCCAGGTTCAAACTCGGAGCGAACGGCTGCTGTATTGGCCGGCCGTTTTCCATCAAGAATATAGTCATCTGTAGGAATGGCATCAGACCATTTATATCCTGGAAATCCATGAACGCTCAACCCTGCAGTATGACTCAATAAATGGGTAACAGTTATGGGTATGTTATGGGTTTTGGACGTATCATATGGAAACCTCCATGAACGGAGATAAGAATTAATATCATTTTGAAGATTAAGCTTTTTCTTATCTGCCAGTTTTAATACCCCGACCGCATTCAGTGATTTGCTGATAGAAGCAGCCTGGAATAGCGTCTGAGCAGTTACCGGACGTTTATCAGAGGAATCTGCCCAGCCGTATCCACGAGCCCACTCCAATTTATAATTTTTGATTACGGCAATGCTTACACCATGAATCTTGTGAAGGCTCATCCTTTCTTTAATATTCCAGCTACTATCGGGCGTTTTTACCCATCCTGACAATCCTTTTTCGACCCGGATAATCTTATCCTCTACTTCTTTGGAATACCGGCCATCTTTATTCTGGGCAATAAGAATGCATGATTGCAATAAAAGATAAACAAGCAATACCAGGATGCGAATTGGAGACATATACCTTAATTATAGATTCAATATAAATTTAAAGATGATTTGCGCTCCACTTTAATTTAAAATGACTTGTTAATTCCTATTATTAAATCTGGTTAAGATATTTTAACCCAGAAAATGATTGCGATATGCGGATTGGAATAACATTCGTTCATTTGTACAGATGCAGCTTGAACAGGCCATTAAATTGATTGAATCTCCAATGTTTTCCAATACCTCCAGAATGGATTGGGCTGACCTCGGCTGTGGCGAAGGATTATTTACAAATGCCCTGTCGAACTTACTTGTCCCAGGTAGTACGATATATTCTGTTGATAAAAACATACAAAAATTTAAAGAAGCACAGGCAGAAGGAATTATTATAAAAAAAATTGAGGCAGATTTTACTACAGATCCAATCAACATCACTAACCTTGAGGGGATTCTGATGGCAAATTCATTGCATTTTGTGTTGGATAAAAAAGGGCTAATAAAGAATAGCAGACTTTATTTTAAACATGAGGAGAATTTTTTAATAGTAGAGTATGATTCAGATATTCCCAATCCCTGGGTTCCTTATCCTATAAGTTTCCAATCATTAGAGGAATTATATGGAAGTCTCGGATACCAATCCATCAAGAAAATTTATGAACAGCCATCCCGTTATAACCAGGCCAATATATATTCTGCGGAAGTAAAACGATACCTATGAAATAATAAGTATGCTTTGTAATTTTTGAATCGTGTCATACCAACTCAAAGCCATTTGGCAAACCATTCTATCACCATTTCAAGATGCTCATCTGTAAACCGGTGCGGGGCCTCCGGTGTTATATGGATCTTTAATTTATCTAAAGCGTTTTGAGAACGATATGCATCAGTAGCTGCAGAAAAAGCAAGTTGCGCGCCCGGCAAGGGACAATTTTCATCTTTTTCATTATTCAACAACAGCAGAGGGCGAGGTGCAATCAGTCGTATCATTGATGGGCAATCAAAGGGACCGGTTATTCCCGGAATCAATTTATTCCATACAGTTTCTGCATTTTTTACAGTAACATTTGTATCGCCCCGCTCCTTAGCCATACGTTCATGTACAGGCCAAATCGTTCTTGCGCGACCCTGCCATTTATTATTTTCAAGCGACCACCTGAAACTCTGGGCAGCGATCACCGGCGCAATTACTTTTATTCTTTTATCTACCGAGGCTGCCAGCCAGGTCTCTATCCCGCCCATTGAAATACCCATCATGCCAATACGGGTACCCTGTACATCCGGCCTGGTTATAAGGTAATCAGTTAGCCGCCACAAATCGTACACCGTGTCGAAGAGAAAAGGATGTTGCTGTTTTTTAGGATCACTATTTTTTGATGCTATTGTGATGGCTTCAATATATTCAGTACTTCCATGTGCGCCGCCGATTATGCGTTCTCCATGATATCGTGCGTCAATCGCAACGGCCATAATTCCGATGGAAGTAAATCGATACATCACCTGATTCATCTTTTCTTTGGAGCCTCCGGTACCATGAAGACAAATTACAACCGGGAATGATCGGGAGCTTCCAGTAATGGGTTTGTAAATGAGGATTGGAACTTTTTCATTTGCTTCCGAATAGATAAATCCTTTTTCTATCAATAAAGAATCTGATGGAACAATTTGAAAGGAAGGTTTAAAATCAACTTTGGGTCTTTCTAACAAGGCTGTGAATTCCTGGGCTACTTTATTATCAATTGACGATAACGGAGATTGTGCACAGGGATGCAAATACAAGAACAATAAAAAAAAGTTCACGGATATTTTTATTTTCCAAAAAAGAGGAAGGGTTAGCCGCAAGGCAACTGCGTTTATCATACCAGTAAATTTAATTTGGTTGAATACCAAAATGAATATTTACGAAGCTAATCTTATTGAAAGAATTTCATTTTACCTATTTATTTAAAAAAAATGCAAGCCGATCCTGATGATGCCGGTTTAGTAATTTCGATTTAAAACACCATGGAAAAACTGTTTTAAAGATGATTACCTGCGAAGTATAGAAATAAAGATACAGATTCGAAATCACTCATGGTAACCACTTGCATCACCCTTTCCTGAGAATTATGATACTATCTACCTGCTAGGTTGCAAATTCATTATTTGTGAATTATCTTAACACCCAATCTGTGGCAGGTGGGTATACCTATAATACTATAGGTTCAGATCATTAAATCCTTATTTATAGTTAAGCCATTTTACAGATCCTTGCGATCATCATCATCCTGAAATTTGGTAAAAGGTCACTCTAAATAAATCTTCTCCGGAATGGAGGAACACCAAAAGTTATGTAACTGCTATGATGAGTTTTGTAAATAAAAGCAATGCGGAGTATGCGGAAGGGATTCAATATGTGCATCAATTATTTGAACGGCAGTGTATTGAATCTGCGAATGAAACTGCTATACAGTTTGGGAATGATTCCTTAACCTATGATGCATTAAATGAAAGATCAGGCAATCTGTCATTAGCGATCCTGGCAAAATTTCCAAACGAACCAATCATTGCTATAAGTGCGACACGAAATATAGAAATGATTATTGGCGTGCTTGCTATCTTAAAAGCCGGGAAAGCATATTTACCCTTTGATACAAATTTTCCCAACAATCGTTTACTCGATATCATTACCGATGCAGGTATCCGTGCATGTGTCTCTGTTGAACAGGAAAAAATATACTTTGAGAATTTGGGACTACAGGTCCTTACATCAGATTTTCGTTATAAAATACAACCTCTTCCTGGCGTTGTACAAGGTTCTTTGGCTTACACGCTGTATACTTCCGGCTCAACGGGCAAGCCTAAAGGTGTGTGCATGGGACATAAATCTCTGGTTAATTTGCTCAAGTGGCAAAATGCAAATTCAAAGGCAACGAATCGATCACCAACCTTACAGTTCGCACCTTTAAGTTTTGATGTATCGTTTCAGGAAATATTTGCTACACTCACTTCAGGTGGGGTATTGGTTTTAATTAATGATGATGTAAGGCTTGACCCTCACCATCTACTAAGGTGTATAAAAAACTCCTCCATTCAGAGGTTATTCCTTCCATTCGTAGCCTTACAACAACTTGCTGAAGTTGCTGTTGCTAATAATTTCTTTCCGGAAAGTCTGCTGGAAATTCTAGCAGCTGGTGAACAACTAAAGATAACCCCGCAGATAATTCATTTTTTTTCAAATTTGCCTGAATGTTGTTTATATAATCAATACGGTCCAACCGAGGCACACGTTGTTACAGCACTGAAGTTGGACGGAAATCCTTCTCATTGGCCATCACTTCCTTCAATCGGAAAAGGGATTGATCAAACGCAAATCTTTATTGTAGACGAGGCGTTACAACCATTGCCTGTAGGAAATTCCGGAGAGTTATTGATTAGTGGCCTGGCTGTTGCCGAAGGTTATTTGAACAATGAGAAGCTTACGAAAGAAAAATTTATCAATTGGAACCATTCTGATAAAGGCCTCGTAAGGATTTATCGTACAGGTGATCTCGGTCGTTACTTGCCCGATGGCAATATTGAATTTTTAGGCAGAAAGGACGACCAGGTAAAAATTCGCGGTCATCGGGTGGAGTTAGGAGAAATAGAAGTTGCATTAAATATGCTGCCAGGAATCCAGCAGGCAGTTGTAACGGTACGCGAAGACAACCAGGGCCAAAAAAGTTTAATTGCTTATTTAGTATGCTCAGATCATAAGAAGGATACTCCTGCTATTCGTCAATCACTGCAAAAAATCTTGCCCGACTTTATGGTCCCTGCTGCCTTTGTATGGGTAGATAACTTGCCAAAAACCAGCACCGGGAAAGTCGATAAAAAAGCATTACCTAAACCCGACAACAAAAGACCCGATATTTCATCTTTATACAAAGCACCCAGAACCGAAATTGAAAAGCGAATGGTGTCCTTATGGTGCCGCATGTTACAGCTAAATAGTATAGGAACAGAAGATGATTTTTTTGAATTGGGAGGAAATTCTTTACTGGCAGTAAAAACGGTTGTTGAATTAAAACAGTTGCATAACTATGATTTACCTGTTACCAGATTATATCAGCATCCCAACATCAAAAGTATTGCAAGTTATTTTGAGAAGAACCCAAACATGGCTGTTAAAAATAGCACCTCAAAAAAGAATCTTACTGATGTTGCGGTGATTGGTATGGCGGGCAGATTCCCTGGAGCTGATACCATTGAACAATTATGGGATCTACTCAAAGAAGGAAAAGAAACGATTCGTTTTTTTGGAGATGACGAATTGCACTATACGATTCCTGAAACATTAAAAAAGGATCCGTCGTATGTTAAGGCAAGAGGAATTATTAATGATGCTGATAAATTTGATGCTGCATTTTTTGGAATCAACCCTGCAGTTGCAACTTTAATGGATCCCCAGCAACGGATTTTTTTGGAAATAGCCTGGGAAGTACTGGAACAAACCGGGCATCTGCCAGCAACTTATAATGGATCCATTGGTGTCTTCGCAGGGTGCGGGAATAACTCTTATTACCTGAATAATGTTCTGTCAAATACGGAGCTCATTGATAAAGTAGGAAGCTTCCAGGTGATGACTGTCAACGAGAAAGATTATATCGCATCGAGGGTGGCCTACCAATTAAATTTAAAGGGGCCCGCTGTAAGTGTGTATTCAGGATGTTCAACCTCTTTACTTGCCATTGCCCAAGCTGTAGAAAGTATTCGAAATGGAAAATGCAAGTTAGCTTTAGCAGGCGGCGTAGCAATACATGCCCCCATCAATAGCGGACAGTATTATGAAGAAGGTGCAATGTTTAGTCCGGATGGTCACTGCAAACCTTTCGATAAGGATGCAAAGGGCACCGTTTTTAGTGACGGCGCCGGCATCGTTTTATTAAAAAACCTGGAAGATGCAATACACGACAACGATACGATTTATGCCATATTGAAAGGAATAGGGATTAATAACGACGGAGCTGATAAGTCAAGTTTCACAGCTCCAAGTGCAGAAGGCCAGGCAGGTGCAATTGTGGAGGCAATGAATGATGCCGGAATAGAACCTTTAACTGTAGGATACATTGAAACACATGGCACTGCAACTCCTTTAGGCGATCCCATTGAAATACATGGATTAGAATTGGCTTTTGGCCCACAAAAGCGTTCGCAATTTTGTGCAATAGGATCTCTTAAAAGCAACCTGGGCCATCTAACGGCGGCGGCTGGGGTAGCTGGATTTATTAAAACTGCTTTATCACTTTATCATAAACAGCTTCCTGCATCATTGCATTACAAAGAGCCCAATCCGAATATTCAATTTTCAAATACTCCTTTTTTTGTCAATACAACTTTTACGAATTGGAATTCGGACCAGGTGAGAAGAGCGGGGGTAAGTTCCTTTGGTGTGGGTGGAACGAATGTTCATATCGTACTTCAGGAGTTTGAAAATGTTATCAAAGAACCTGGTAAAACAAAACCATTTACTTTAGTGAGCTGGTCTGCTAAAACGGAAAATAGCAGGAGCCACTACGGGGAAATGTTGAAACTGCATTCTGAAAAAAATCCAGAACAAAATATTGCTGACCTCGCATATACACTTCATACTACCAGACCCTCTTTTAATTTCCGTAGGTTCATTATTGCATCTGATCATGGGAATCTGCGCGATGGATTAATACATTCTTCAAATCCAGCGATGTCGAAGACGCTTCAGGAGAAGACAGATGAAATTGCTTTCCTGTTTCCTGGTCAGGGTTCGCAATACACTAACATGGGTTTGGATTTATATTTACAGGAGTCCGTCTTTAAAAATGCTGTAGACGAATGCGCCGTTCTCGTTCAAAGTGAAATGAATGAAGATATCAGGTTGGTTTTATATCCAACTGATAAGAGAGCTGAATCATCTCCATTACTAAATAATACACTTTATACACAACCTGCCTTGTTCATTACAGAGTATGCTCTTGCCAAACTCTGGATGAGTTGGGGGATTACTCCCTCGGTGCTGGCCGGCCATAGTATTGGTGAATTTGTTGCTGCACATCTGGCGGGAATTTTTTCATTACAGGATGCTTTGAAGCTTGTGGTTTCCCGTAGTACCTTAATGAATAATGTCGGCCAGGGAAAAATGCTTTCTGTACAAGCATCAGAGGCTGACCTTGAATCAATGTTGCCTGCAAGTTTATCCTTAGCTGCGGTTAACAGCTCAAAAACCTGTGTCGTTTCAGGCGATATTAAAACAATTGAATCATTTGCCGCGGAGTTAAAAAGTAAAGGTGTTGCATGTTTGTTGCTTAACACCAGTCATGGATTTCACTCTTCAATGATGAATGGAATAGTAAAACCATTTAAGGAAATAGTGCAAACTATTATTTTAAATCAGCCAAAAATACCAATCGTTTCTACTGTAACGGGTACATGGATGTCCGATGCAGAAGCCACAGATCCTGCCTATTGGGCAAACCAACTCAGAGCTACAGTTCGATTCGCTGATGCACTTGATACATTGTATGCAGATCAAAAAAGGATTTTACTTGAAGTGGGCCCTGGAAGTGTAACAGCCATGTTAGCGCGCTATCAGTTGCGGGCAAGGTCAGTGACTGCGATTGCAGGCCTTTCAAATATTAATAAAGCTCAATCCGAATACTATTCCATTTTGGAATCATTGGGCCAACTTTGGCTACATGGAATGGAACCAGATTGGAAATCATTCTATTCAAATCAAGAAAGGAATAAAATAGTTCTTCCTGCCTATTCTTTCGATAAAAAACGCTTTTGGGTGGAACCATTCAATAAAGAAGCATCATCCATACCATTAGAAGCAATTAAAATATTTGATGTGAAAGCAACCGAAAACCCGTTACCACAAAAAAATTCAATGAGAAAAGAAATGCTGATATCGGAAATAAAGCAAATCCTGGAGGATGCTTCGGGTCTGGAAATGCATTCGATGCCTTCGGATATTCATTTTATGGAAATGGGTTTGGATTCTCTTTCATTAACACAAATATCATTATCGTTAAAAAAGAAATTCAGCATTCCAATTACGTTTCGGCAATTGATGGAGGAACACAATACTGTAAATACTTTAGTAAATTTTATTGATGGAGAATTGCCAGCAGAAAAATATCAACCAGTTATTGCAGGTCACAAGCCTTCGCCCGATCAACAGGAGGTGTCCGTTGCTTCAGTGATACCAACTTTACAGAATGATACCGTCCTAAGCTTACTGTCAGAACAGATTCAGTTGCTAGCCAAACAGGTTAATTTACTGCAATCTGGGAACATCAATGAGAAGCCTTTACACATTGCCAATCCAATTCAGGAATCCGAACTCTCTAAAGAAGAGGAAACTGAAATAAAAAAGCCGTTTGGTGCGACCGCCCGAATTCAAAAACAATCGGAAACTCTACATGGTACCCAGCAAAAGTTTATCAAAAATTTTATTCAGAAGTATAACGATAAAACAAGCAAGAGTAAAGTCTATACTCAAAAATACCGTTCAACCATGGCCGATCCGCGGGTTGTTTCGGGATTTCACCCGCTCATTAAAGAAATGATTTACCCGATCGTGGTCAATAGATCAAAAGGATGCAGGCTGTGGGATATTGATGGTAATGAATATATCGACGCGTTGAATGGTTTTGGATCAAATTTATTAGGTTACCAGAATGAATGGGTGAAAAAAGCCGTTCAACTGCAGATAGATAATGGTTATGAAATCGGCCCCCAGCATGAACTGGCCGGGGAAGTCTGCAGTCTCATTTGTGAATTTACCAACTTTGATCGGGCTGCCTTATGTAATACTGGTTCGGAAGCAGTACTGGGTGCCCTACGTATAGCCCGTACCGTTACCGGTCGCTCCCTGATTGTCTCCTTTAACGGCTCTTACCATGGCATTGCTGATGAAGTATTGGTAAGAGGCACAAAAAAATTGAAATCATATCCTGCTGCTCCGGGCATCTTGCCCGAGGCTGTTCAGAATATACTTGTATTGGATTATGGAACTGAGGAAAGCTTAAAAATAATTAAGGAAAGAGCGCATGAACTCGCAGCAGTATTAGTGGAACCTATTCAGAGTCGCAGGCCGGAATTTGTACCTGTTGGTTTTTTAAAAGAACTTAGAAATATTACCGAATCGTCTGGTACAGCTTTAATTTTTGACGAAGTGATTACAGGGTTTAGAATGCATCCCGGTGGTGTTCAGGCACTTTTTAATATCAAAGCCGATATCGGAACTTATGGCAAAGTTGTGGCCGGAGGAATGCCAATTGGAGTTATTGCCGGAAACAAAAAATTCATGGATTCATTGGATGGTGGATCATGGCGATATGGTGATGATTCGATTCCTGAAGTTGGTGTAACATATTTCGCAGGAACATTTGTAAGGCATCCGTTAGCACTTGCTGCAGCAAAAGCTACTTTGGAATATATGAAGATCAAGGGTCCGTCTCTTCAGGAAAACATTAGCGCAAAAACGAAATATCTGGCAGATACACTCAATGGAATTTGCGAACAACTTTCTTTGCCATTGTTTATTGCTCAATTCGGTTCACTCTGGAAGTTTAAGTTCAAAAACGAATTGCCTTATAGTGAAACCTTGTTTTCTTTGCTTCGCCACAAAGGCATTCATATTTGGGACCTTTTCCCCTGCTTTATTACGGAAGCGCATAGCGATGATGACATCAACACAATCATTGTAAAATTCAGGGAGTCCGTACATGAGTTAATCGATGCTAAGATTTTCTCTTCTTTTCTTAAAAATGATAATAAACCTGCTAATAATAAATTTGATGAGGAACCTCCCGTACCCGGTTCTAAATTAGGTAAAGATGCAATGGGAAATCCTGCCTGGTTTATGTTGGATCCTGACAGGCCGGGTAAATTTTTGCAAATAGAATTTAATGAAAACTAAAAAATGCTAACCCGTTCTACGATAAAAAATTTCAAACCGGTGGAGCATGATCCTTTTGCTTTACCTGAAATTCAACGCATCGTTCCTGCTATTCAGCCACAGATAGAAATTTTTACATCTTGCTTCCTTGGTGGAGAAAATGCAAGCCGATCATATAATGAATCTATTTCATTACACTTATCAGGTAAATTTAATCATCAGGCAATGGTGCAAGCCGTGCAAGACGTTGTCAAACGCCATGAAGCCTTGAGAGCGACTTTTAATGCAGACGGCACACAGATTTTTATTCATAAATTTTCAGATGTAAATATTTTCTTTCAGGATTTATCAGGAGCCCATGAAGATCAACATCAGAAATTTATAAAGGAGTTCAATACAAAAGATGCACATACTTCCTTTGATCTAATGAATGGACCGTTATTCCGGGTAGCCATATTTAAACTCTGCGAACAAGTACATTATCTTACGCTTTCTGCTCATCATATTATTTGTGATGGCTGGTCACTGGGTATTTTCATGCAGGATCTTTCAAAATTTTACTCTGCTTACGCCAGCCACGATCATACAGTTCAATGGAAGGAAGCACCTCAGTTGAGTGATTATGCAATTGAACATAGGAAATTTTGTGAAAGTCCCGACTACAAAAAAACAGAGCTTTTTTGGCTGGATCAGTTTAAAAATAATGTACCTGTGCTCTCTGTTCCAACCGATTTCCCGCGGCCTTCTATACGTACCTATGAGAGCTTGCGCGAGGATTTTGAACTGGATCCACAATTAGTATCCTCAATTAAAAAATTAGGGGCAAAAGCTGGATCGAGCTTTGTTACCACTTTTTTAGCACTGTTTGAACTTTATCTTCATCGTTTAAGTAACCAGGAAGATATTGTTGTTGGCATGCCTGCTGCTGGGCAATCGGTTACAGGGAATCATGAACTTATCTGTCACTGTGTGAACATGCTTCCATTACGTAGTAAATTTGAAGGGGACGATAATTTTTTCCAATTCCTCCAAAAGCAACAGCGTTTTATTTTGGATGCTTTTGATCATCAGCAATTTACTTTCAGCAACTTATTAAAGCGCATGTCCATCCCTCGCGATCCTTCACGGATCCCTTTGATCCCAATCGTATTCAATGTAGATATGGGGATGGATAATGGCGTTCAATTTCACGAGTTGCAACATCGCCTGATTTCGAATCCGAGAGTGTATGAAACATTTGAAATATTTGTAAATGCAAGCGGATCCGAAAAAAAGATGATCCTGGAATGGTCTTACAATACACAATTGTTCAAACCTGCAACCATCAGAAGAATGATGAGCAGTTTTGAATCTTTAATAAAAGAAATCATAGAGAATCCTTCTAACCGGATTAATAGATCTTCATTACAAAGTTTTACTTCATCTCATCAGGAAGTGAAATATTGGAAAAACGCTGAAAGTTATCCAAAAGAAAAATCAGTGCACCAGTTGATCAGCGAGAAAGCGGCTGAGTATCCCAAAAATGCAGCTGTTTATTTTCATGGGCGTATGGTATCATACCTGGAAATAAATGAAAAAGCAAATCAACTTGCAGCCTTGCTGATCCAGGAAGGGGTGCGGGTGGGAGATTCAATAGGTTTGGCATTCGAACGATCTGATAAAATAGTAGTTGCCTTATTGGCAATTATGAAATCCGGGGCTGTTTATGTACCGCTTGATCCTGAGTATCCTAAATACCGAATCGAATTTGTGCTTGAAGATTCCTCTCCAAAAATACTTCTGACGTCGAAGAAGTTTAAGAGAGTTTATAAGACTAATGCCAAAGAAATTATTATTGAAGATATCTGGCCAACACTCAAACACTATCCCAAAAGAAATCCCGATGTAACGGTGGTGGGTACCGACCTCGCTTATATACTTTATACATCAGGGTCAACCGGTAGTCCTAAAGGTGTAAAAGTTGCCCATTATAACCTGGTTAATTTCTTGTATAGTTTTAAAAATATACTTTCAATAACCTCAGAAGATAAATTGTTAGGTATAACGACCCTATCTTTTGATATTTCAGGCCTTGAAATATATCTTCCTCTTATCAATGGTGCATCTATTGCCATTGTTGCCACTGAAATTGCTAAAGATGGAAGATTGTTACTGGACGCGATAAAATCGGAGCGCCCTACCATCATGCAAGCAACCCCTGCTACCTGGCAAATGCTGCTGGAAGCAGGATGGGGAGAAGACTGCATCATTAAAACAGTATGCAGCGGTGGTGAAACACTGAGTAAAGAATTAGCAAATAAATTAAATAACAGGGCTAAGAATGTATACAACTTGTATGGTCCTACAGAAACTACAATTTGGTCAACTGTAAAAAAGGTGAACACCGAGGACAAAATAATCACCATCGGTCACCCTATCAGTAATACACAGGTGTACATTCTTGATGAGAATCTGGTTCCGGTGGGCGAAAACCTCATTGGTGAAATCTGCATTTCAGGAGATGGAGTATCAAAAGGATATTTGAACCGGCCAGCATTAACGCAGGAACGATTTATAAAAAATCCTTTTTCGAAAGAGGGAAGTGATGAAATGTATCGCACGGGCGATTTGGGAACAATACTTCCTAACGGGGAAATTCAATGCCTGGGTCGGATTGATCAACAAGTAAAAATCCGGGGCCACCGAATTGAACCCGGTGAAATAGAGCATTGCCTTATCAAAAATAAAAATATGCAATCGGCTGTTGTAGTGGCAAGAGAAGATCGCCCGGGTGATCAAAGGTTAGTAGCTTATATTGTTCCAAAACCTGCCTCTGCGTATGATACAAACGGAGTTTCAGCAGGGCAAATAGCAATTTTGAAAGAGGCTCTCAGTCAATTCTTGCCTCAATACATGATACCTAATGATTTTGTAATTCTTAAAAGTCTACCACTCACTCCGAATGGCAAAATTGATAGAAATGCATTGCCCAGGCCAGGGTATAATAACTTCAAAGAAAAAAAATACATTGCTCCCCGAAGCGAAGAAGAAAAATGGATAGCTGGGATCTGGTCAAAATTATTAGGACATGAAAAAATAAGTATCGATGATGATTTTTTTGAAATAGGAGGGCATTCATTCATTGCTGTACAGATGATGATACAACTCGAAAAACAAACCGGTATTAGGGTGCCGCCATCAATTTTATTCGAATGCTCTTCCATTGAAAAGTTAGCAGCCAGGTTACATCCCGGTAGCAGAACCTTTGATTGGAAATGCCTGGTCCCAATAAAAAAATCTGGTTCAAGACCACCTGTATATATTGTACATGGGATAGGGGGTCACATTTTGTTTTTTAATACTCTCATTAAACACATGCATGTTGAACAGCCGGTTTATGGTTTGCAGGCAAAGGGTTTTAACGGCAATGAAACCATATTGAACAGGATTGAAGATATGGCTGCTCATTATATCTCAGAGATTCTGGAACAGAACCCTGAAGGTCCATATCTATTAGCCGGTTATTGTTATGGTGGTATTATTGCCTATGAGATGGCTCACCAGTTAAGGGCCTTAGGGAAAGAAGTGAAGATGCTTGCTCTATTCGAAACGTATGCCGGCCTCATAAGCCCTTCCAGCAAATGGATTGAAAGAATTTCAAAGAAAATGAAATTCTCTTTTATGCAGTTCCTTTATACGTTTGTTTTATTATCCAGGGATCCTAAAACAAAAATCAGATATGAAAAAAATGAACTGGTTAAGGAGATGCGTATATCTTACCGCAGGTTTAAGATGTTACTCGGAATGAAAAAGAAGGATACCATTTATTATAAGTATGAAATTGAAAAGCAGAATAAGATAGCGGCGAAGTATTACCAGCTTACTCCCTATAATGGAACGATTGATTTATTCCGTTGTGGAAATCACAGTTTCTACATGGATGATTTTGAATACCTGGGGTGGAAGGCATATGCGAAAGGAATTAATGTACATGATGTGCCTGGAGATCATAATAGAATTTTTAAAAAGCCATTCGATTCTACGTTTGCTAAAACATTACAAACTTGCATCGATCAGGTTGATATCAGTATCACCAAAAAAACATTTCAGAGGGATGTAATATTAAGAGCGGTGTAAAACAACTGCTTTTCTAATGGAGGACTTGCCCTCTTTGGAAGTTCTTGTCATCCTGAGGTATGAAGGATCTCAGGGATTAGATTATTCAAACCTTTTACATTGATAATGCTTCCCCCGAGGCCTTACTCTCAAAGGCTTCGGATCTCCGTATGACAAGTCATAATCATTTCAACTAAACAAAAAACTTGAGCAATCCGTCAAACACATGAACCTTTATTTCAACAGCATCCTCTATTCTAATCAATTCATCATCGATGTGAACATGCACACCATCGCAATGCATTCTGATTGTTTTAGCTTTTATGGTATTAAAGGCAAAAGAATTTTCAACGCCATTTAGTTTACTCATCACATAGTTTGCAAACTCTTCCTTTTGACTTTCAGGAACAAGAACTACTTCCAATTCACCATCTCCTGGGTCGGCGTCGGGAGCCAATAATAAGTTGGGGCCAACGGAACGAATATTCATTACTTCAGCAAGTAAATATTTTCCAGAACGGTCAATGCCATCTACTTCTAATTGCAAATTCTGAGCTTCATATGAAAGAACGATCTCGTGTAAAACCTGTAGTGAATATTTTATTTCCATTTCCAGGCTTAAAAAAGATTCTGCTTCCTTCTCCTGCATTTTTTCCATGAGCATTGGAAATATTCCATAACCAAATCCTTCAAGGAAAAAATTGGGTTCGTCCATACCCTCGATAAAGCCAACATCAAATTTTTTAAAATTCTTATTGTTCCATGTCTTCGCAAGGTCCTCCGGTTCACCGGCTATATCCAATGTTTTAGAAATATTATTTGCAGTGCCCATTGGTAACAACGCTAGTGGAAATCTTTTTCGAAGAATTTTTCTATCTAATAATTTTTTAACTACTTTTCTTACTGTACCATCACCGCCTGCTATCACAATAAAATCCGTGTCTGGTGGAATCTCCTTCCACCCTTTCTTTTTAGTAGATGAATATCTACATTCAAACCCCAGCCTTTCAATGATTGATATTAGTTGTTCCTTATTATATTTTTCGGCTCCGGCCCCTGGGTTATGTATTAACGTAGACAGTTTCATATTTATATTGTGTTTTATCAAACGTAACTATTAAAAATATACCACTCCAGAATCAGGCTGGCATGATATTATAGTCCTATAAAATCAATGAGAATATTAGTAACAAATGATGATGGCATTTATAGTCCGGGAATTGCGGCACTTGCCAAAGTAGCCCGTAAGTTTGGAGAAGTGCGGGTAGTAGCTCCCGACGTTGAACAATCTTCTATGGGGCATGCTATCACTGCATCCAGGCCATTGTCCTACAAAAACTCTCCTATTAATTTTGAAGGAATTGACGCTTACCGGGTAAATGGCACGCCGGCAGATTGTGTGGCTTTGGGTACGCATTTGTGGGCCAAAACCGATTTGGTGTTGTCTGGAATCAATATGGGACCGAACCTGGGTAATTCGATGTGGCATTCGGGCACTCTGGCAGCAGCCAAGCAAGCTGTATTACTTGGAATCAAAGGGATTGCTTTCAGCACTTTTGCAGGTAAAACAGAACCTGATTTCGGAACATTGGAACCATTTGTGGAAAAAGCACTCACCATCTTATTACAAAATTCCACGCTTTCACTCTATAACGTCAACCTGCCTCCAAAACCTACAGGAATAAGATGGACAAGGCAATCCGTTCGCTTGTATGATGGGAAAGTTGTTCCAGGTATTGATCCTATGGGTCGAAAACATTATTGGTTTACGGTTATTCCACTGGAACCTGCAGAAGAAGGAACCGACCGCTGGGCAACAGAACAGGGATTTGTGTCAATTACCCCTCTTCGCCTGGATCTTACTAATGAAGAGGAATTCAAAAAAGTGATCCAACAACAACCTGTTTCATAGAAATAAATTTTAAGGAAGTGGATCCTGGTCATGAAAATTTTTCAACTGTAATGAATGATCCCTGCCTCTGCTGAGCATCAGCATGGGATGAATTCGATTTCTCTTCTATTTTAGAAACGGGGCCGATCTTATCAGCGAGTGTTTTGACACGGGCCTCTGACTTTTTTTTCTTTTCACCAAAACGTGTTGATCCTTTTTTCATAGCCAGATTTATTTAAATGTAGACTGTACAAAGGGAGCCCGGTATAATGCAGGATACTTGGCCAAGCTGCTACTTAACCCGGGCTTGGAGTTCCATAGGTCAATATCTTCAATAAAGTGTAGGGGGAGTTTTGAAGGGCAGGGTAAAATTAGAATCATCAGTCCTTAGTACCTATAGTAGAGTTACTACTAGGAGCAGTAAATGCTGCAGAAACCATGTTTATTTTTTTAAGAACAGAAAACCAGCATTCTTTTATTTACATATTCGGAAAATAGCTTATTAATAAATACAAAGTTGTTTATCCCGATTCTATGAATTCTTGATTGGATACGACGCCAAATTCTTTTAATTATCAGGACCTCCTAAGGATTTAATTTCTAAACAATAGAGAAGCAATTGAAATTTGATAAAATATTTTATCTTACCCAACCGATTTTAAAAAGCAGAAAAAAATTTGATGATTACGCAGTACGAATTGCAGCCAACCGATCTCGCTTCGAAAATTCAGACACTTTGGGAATTATCTGGAAACAAAATTCATTTAATTGAAAAGGGATTTGATCTCTCAAAAGGAGCACCGGTTTTTACGGTCAAAGGAAAATACAGTACACGCGGCTGGACCGAATGGACCCAGGGTTTCCAGTATGGTTCAGCCATTTTGCAATATGATGCTACCGGTGAAAAAGATTTTTTGGATATCGGCCGAGAAAAAACATTGCAGGTAATGGCCCCTCATATCAGTCATGTTGGTGTGCATGATCATGGCTTTAATAATGTGAGCACGTACGGAAATCTTCTCCGGTTAATGAAAGAAGGTAAAATTATTTTTAATGAATGGGAGAAGAATTTTTATGAGCTGGCGCTGAAAATTTCTGGTGCTATCCAGGCGAGCCGCTGGACAACAATTAAAAATGGAGGCTTTATCCATTCATTTAATGGAGCGCATTCTCTTTTTGTTGATACCATCCGATCGTGTAGGGCATTGATGGTAAGCCACGCTTTAGGACATGTTTTACAAGCAGAAAATGATATCCGGATCAGTCTCTTAGAACGGGCATTGCAACATATCAAAGCTACTGCAGAGTACTCCATCTATTATGGTGAGGGTCGTGATACGTATGATCTATGGGGCCGAACAGCACATGAAAGTGTGTTCAATACAAAAGACGGAAATTACCGTTGTCCGAATTCCCAACAGGGATATACGGGTTTCTCTACCTGGACCCGTGGCCTTGCCTGGGCCATGTGTGGATTCGCAGAAGAACTGGAATACCTGGAATCTTTAGATAGTAGAGAACTAGAATCATTTGGGGGTAAGAATTTGGTGGAGTCGTTTATGCTTAAAGCAGCGAAAGCAACCTGTGATTTTTATATAGCAAATACACCTATAGATGGAATTCCTTATTGGGATACCGGTGCTCCCGGTTTAATGAAATTAGGTAACTATCTGCAACGTACCAGTGATCCTTATAATGATCAGGAGCCGGTTGATAGTTCCGCTGCAGCTATTGGTGCACAAGGATTGTTACGCCTGGGGAAATACCTCCAGGGGAAAGGAGAATTGGAATCAGCTAAACTGTATTGGCAGTCAGGTTTAACGATAGCCAATTCATTGTTTGCGGAACCCTATTTAAGCCAGGATCCAAATCATGAAGGGCTTTTATTACACTCTATTTACCACCGGCCCAATTGTTGGGACCATATTCCTGAAGGTAGTAAAATACCAAATGGTGAATCGAGCATGTGGGGCGATTATCACGCAAGGGAATTAGCACTGTACTTACAACGCATGATCAACAATGATACCTATTATACTTTCTTTAATTGTGTAGCATGAATCCAAAAGTTTTGACAGAGCTTTCGCAATTATGTATTCATACCATTACAACAAAACCCTGGGATATAGGAAAGGCTGCTAAACATTTTTCCACAGAAGGAATTGGAGGAATTACCGTATGGCGTGACGCGTTGAATGGAAAAGACATTCAGCAAACAGGCAGGATGTTACGCGATTTGAATCTGAAGATTGTTTCATTATGCCGCGGGGGTTTTTTTCCACATACCGGGCATACAGAAAGACGTGTTGCTATAGATGATAATAAAAAGGCTATTGACGAAGCTGCAGAATTAGGGGCTCCACTGATCGTATTGGTTTGTGGAGCCCATCCGGGCCAATCGCTTGAAGAATCTCGAAAACAAATTGCGGAAGGTATTGAAGCCATAATTCCTTATGCAAAGGATGCCAACATTAAACTTGCCATCGAACCTCTTCATCCTATGTATGCCGATACACGGTCTGCTATAAATACATTAGGACAGGCTAATGATATGGCAGAGCATCTGAATTCACCCATCGTTGGTGTTGCTATTGATGTATACCATCTTTGGTGGGACCCTGCCCTGAAGTATGAAATAGCACGTTGCGGAAGCAACAACCATATTTTTGCTTTTCATATTTGCGATTGGAAAACCCCTACGAGTGATTTGTTACTCGATCGGGGGTTGATGGGAGAGGGTTGTATTAACATCAAAGAAATTAGAGGATGGGTTGAAGAAGCAGGCTTCGACGGTTTTCATGAAGTGGAAATATTTTCAAAAAAATATTGGGAAGAAGATCAGTCCGTTTTCTTACATAAAATTAAACAAGCGTATCTGCAATATTCCTAACCGATAAATATTAAATTCATCAAGTAATGAAAGTACACAACGTTGGAATTATTATGAATGGAGTTACTGGAAGGATGGGCACTAATCAACATCTTTTAAGGTCCATTGCAAAAATCATTAACCAGGGGGGAGTAAAAATAAATGATGATGAAGTTATCATGCCCGACCCCGTGCTGGTTGGCCGTAATACCACGAAGCTTGAAGAATTGTGCCGGCTTTCCGGTGTACAAAAAATGACCACAAATCTTGATGAAGCCCTTTCGGACCCATATAATATTATTTATTTCGATTCACAAACTACGGGTCGCAGAGCGGAGGGCGTCCGGAAAGCTGTAAAAGCCGGGAAGCATATTTATTGCGAGAAACCAATTGCAGTTGATACAGCGACAGCTCTCGAGCTACACCAGCTTTGTATTGATGCCGGATTAAAAAATGGTGTTGTCCAGGATAAACTATGGCTTCCTGGTATTGTTAAATTGCGAAGACTGATCGAAAATGATTTTTTTGGAAAAATTCTTTCGGTTCGTGGAGAATTTGGTTATTGGGTTTTTGAAGGACATTCAATTCCTGCACAACGACCTTCCTGGAATTATCGCAAGGAAGACGATGGCGGTATTATCGTAGATATGCTTTGTCATTGGCGCTATGTACTTGATCATATTTTTGGTAAAGTAAAAGCAGTCTCCTGCCTGGGCGCAACGCATATCCAGGAGAGAATCGATGAAAATGGCCGTGCATATAAATGCACGGCTGATGATGCAGCGTACGCTGTTTTCGAATTGGAAGGCGGTGTGGTTGCACAATTCAATTCTTCGTGGACAGTAAGAGTTCGCAGGGATGACCTGTTAACCCTTCAGGTGGATGGTACCAGGGGCTCGGCGGTTGCTGGTTTAAGAGAATGTTATGTACAGCATTATGGTAACACCCCCAAGCCGGTTTGGAACCCGGATATAGAACAGCCCATAAAATTTTTTGATGGCTGGTCTAAAGTACCTGATCAGGAAGTGTATGACAATGCTTTTAAAATTCAATGGGAATTATTTTTAAAACATGTAGTAAACCATGAACCTTTCCCATGGAATTTGAAAGAAGGTGCAAAAGGCGTACAGCTTGCAGAGAAAGGAATAGAAAGCTGGGAAAAAAGATGTTGGGTTGATATTCCGGCAATTTAAATTTTAAATCTCTTACATGAAACGCGTTGCATTTATTACCGGAGGAAGTCGTGGAATTGGCTATGGTATTGCTGTGGAGCTCGCAAAAAATAATTTTGACCTGGCTATCAACGGGGTGCGTGCGACAAATGAAGTAGAAAATACACTGAAGGAATTAAAAACGTTTGGGGGTGATGTGATCTATTGCCAGGGTGATATTGCTTCAAAGCCTGCAAGGGAAGAAATGATGGAGCACATTAAAAAACATTACGGACGATTACATATACTGGTTAACAATGCAGGCATCGCACCTAAGGAAAGAAAAGATATTTTAGAAGCTTCGGAAGAAAGCTTCAACCATGTAGTAACTACTAATTTGCAGGGTCCTTATTTTTTAACTCAATCTGCTGCCAGGTGGATGATCGAACAAAAACATCAGGACAATTTATATCAAGCATGTATCATTAATATTTCTTCCATTTCATCAACCGTTGCATCAGTAACCAGAGGGGAGTATTGTATCGCAAAAGCGGGACTTAGCATGGCTACACAACTTTTTGCTGCCCGACTTGGGGAATTTAATATTCCTGTTTATGAAGTTCGGCCGGGTATCATTCATACCGATATGACAGCAGGAGTAACCGAAAAATATGATAAGCTGATCGGGGAAGGTCTTACCATTCAAAAGCGATGGGGTGAACCCGGAGATGTTGGAAAAGCAGTAGCTGCTTTAGCGTTAGGTTATTTCAGTTATTCGACAGCACAGGTAATTATGGTTGATGGAGGACTTACGATTCCGAGGTTGTGAGAGGGGACAGGAGATAGAATACAGAATACAGGATACTGGATACTGGTTGCAGGATTATATAAAGGGGGTCATCTTACAAATGATGAAAAACTTTCTCTACTTAGGAATTAATCATTACAAAAATGGCGAATCATACTACCAGGGGTTCTCTAACAAATAAAAACATACTGAAATCGCTTGTGCAGGTTCCGGTGATGGTAGCGGCATTAGGGTACCTGGTTGATCTGTACGATTTGTTTCTATTCAGTATTGTTCGTGTACCCAGCCTGAAATCACTTGGGTTTTCAGGAGAGGATCTCCTAAGCAATGGCGTCTTGTTGTTAAATGTTCAAATGGCAGGGCTATTGATTGGTGGAATTTTCTGGGGTATCCTGGGTGATAAAAAAGGAAGATTATCCGTTCTCTTTGGTTCCATCATTATTTATTCACTCGCAAACATTGCGAATGGGTTTGTGCAAACCATCGATCAATATATTATACTTCGCTTTATTGCAGGAATTGGTCTGGCCGGGGAGTTGGGTGCCGGTATCACTTTAGTTGCAGAAACCCTCCCGAAAGAAATTCGCGGGTATGGAACAACCCTGGTAGCAACAATGGGTGTGCTTGGTGCTATATTAGCTTATTTCATTACAGATCTTACAGACTGGCGCGTTTCCTATTTTATTGGTGGAGGATTAGGACTGGTGTTGTTAGTATTACGTATGAAAGTTTTTGAATCCGCAATGTTTAAAGGCATCCGCGACAGGAAAATTCAAAAAGGAAACATGCTGATGCTTTTCAATAATCCGGAACGTTTTTCCCGCTATTTCAAATGCATTTTGGTGGGTTTGCCTATCTGGTTTGTAGTGGGGATATTGATCACTTTTTCGCCGGAATTTGCTAAAGCATTGGGGATCCTTCAGCCGATAGAAGCCGGGAAGGCCGTCATGTTTGCTTTTTCCGGTCAGGTGGCGGGAGATATCATCAGCGGCTTTATGAGTCAGTATTTTAAAAGCAGGAAGAAGGCAATTTTAATTTTTCTAAGCCTGTCAATTATTTTTATACTCACTTATTTATTATATCCCGCTTCGAAGCCGTCCGGGTTTTATGCCATCTGTGTTTGTCTGGGTTTTGCTAATGGATACTGGACGCTTTTCATTACTATAGCTGCCGAGTTGTTCGGAACAAATCTCAGGTCAACAGTAGCAACCACGGCACCTAATTTTGTAAGAGGTGCTATTATTCCTCTTACGGCCATTTTTCTTTGGCTAAAGCCACAGTATGGAATTATTTACAGCGCTTTGGCTGTAGGGATAGGTACCCTTGTTATTGCTTTACTAGCCCTCTGGTTTCTTGAAGAAACTTTTTCTAAAGATTTGAATTTTGTGGAAGAAGATACACCTTCACAGTAGAAAAGGCTTCAGTCAAAAAGTACTTATTCAACATTTTGGAATCGATCATATTTACATGGTGCTTTTTGGCAAACTCTTTTCAATCACGGATCTTGCTACCGCTATATGAATAATTATATGCTCTATGCGAAGTGAACTGGGTGTATTTATTTGTCTAGAGGATTACCCCGAACGGCTTTTATGTGTGTGCAAACCTTTTTTATTACTGAAGTAGTTGAATTCATATAGCCAGCTTTTTCAACCCAATATTCCGCCAAATCATTCATTGATTCTATAACTCCATGTTGATTTTTCTGGTTGATATCCCGGCAATGTGCATAGAATGTTTTTAATGCCCGGAAAGCCTGGACTTTAGAAACATAGGCCCATTTGTATTTTTCGATAATATATTCCAGGTTATCAATTTCCATAAAAATGTACATGATATATCCATCTACATCGTCTAGCTTCTCAAATCTTGTATTCGACAAATCCAGTCTTTCGTAATACTTATCCAAAGAAGCTTCGTACCGGGCCGCATCCCATTGTTGAAATGCCAATAAAAAGCTTCCGATAGCAAATACTGCTGTAGCTGCATCCTGTCCTTTTATTCCAAAAGTTTCTGTCAGCATCAAAAAAACAACTGACAGCCCTATCACAAATGCAAAAACTATATTTCCCTTTTTTCTGGTGTAGTGTATTTCAGGAAAACCAAATGATTTCAGCGTTTGAGAGAATTTTTTGGCACGCTCTAATGAGTTAAAGTCGGTATAGGAAGGGGTAGTCATAATTTTTGTTTTAGTTTAAATTATGAATGTTTTTTTTAAAGAAAAAATGTTGCAAATCATAACAATGACAAAAAACCTATAATAATTTATAGGTTTTTACTAATAACTCTCGGTACCCTTTCATTTGACTTGCATTCTAATTATCATGGATCATCTAAACCAATTCATGTTCCCGAAATGGAAAGTATTAGATAATAATTTACATCACTACTTTTAGTATTTCACGATACGAGCTCTCCATATGTATTTTAAATTTTTCGTACCATTTCTTCCACTCGATTTTGCAACATGAAAGCAATCATTTTTTTATCAATGATCGTGGTCACTACTTTCCTCTTATCACACTGATTCATACATATCTTGCCGAACGCCAAGATGGACATCGTGAACTCCATCAATCAAAAGATAAATGAGGTTGAATTGTCTGCGTAAAGCCTGAATGCCTTTTTCAGGGTCAACATCCTTGTGTTTATCCTGTAAGGTTCCCGGCATCACCATCATATTGATATCGTAAGCACGGCTGTCTTTATTAACAAGCTTTTCGAAAGCAGCCAGGTTATCAATGATAAGAATTTCTTTTTTTGACATGGCAGTGTTTGGAAATGGGCTCCTTGGATGACGATGTAATTAAATTTTTAATATTTATCAGCCAGTCCTTCTGAATAATGCTGTTAACACAGGCTTCATGATGTAGTAACAATGCCTTAACCTCTATACGAAATTAGCAATGCAAATTTGTAGTCTACAAAAAATTGTCTGTTTATGAAATTAAACCACCAGATTTCCGCATCTATTGTTGGACTAGCGCTTTGTTTTGCAAGTTGTGAAAAGTTTAAAGAATTTTTGCCAGACCATGGCAATGGGGGTAAAAATGAAGTAATGCTTAAAGACTACTCCGTCAATCCTGCATTGGTTAAAATGTTCCCTTCTTATAATAGTGTTGGTATTAACACCTTGATAAGCAGTGATGATGTTTTGGGTGAATCCCCGGAATTTATATTCGGCGCCCAACCAGATGGAGCAGGTTTATTGAAAAACCCTTCAGGTCAGGGATATGTACTAATCGATAATCATGAAATTCTCCGTGGTGTTTCAAGAGTGTACCTGGATAAAAATTTTAAACCTGTAAAAGGTGAATATATAGTCGATGGTGATGGTGGTCAATGGCGGCTTTGTTCTGCTACAATGGCTACTCCAGAGGAACATGGATTCGGACCAATATTTCTAACAGCAGGAGAAAGCGGTCCCGATTCAAGGGTTCATGGGATCAATCCTTTTGGTTCCGTGGCCGACAAAAAAAGGACCGACCGTGTGCTTCCCGCTTTAGGAAGATCAAGTATGGAAAATGCAGTACCCTTACCTAAAGAAGCTTACCCGGGAAAAACAGTAATCATGATCGGAGAAGACGAGGGCAATGGACAGGTTGTTATGTATGTTTCTAATTCAGTAGGCGATCTTACAAATGGCAAATTGTATTTCATGCGACGTTCCGATCTGAACCCGGTTGAAACTGATATTGTGAAGGGAAGAAAATACGAAGTGGAATTTACCGAAATCACAAATGCGTCCACTGCAACAGGAGCTGAGATAGCACAACAATCAATTGATAAAAAAGCAATCCAGTTTGCAAGAGTTGAAGATCTTGATTATCGTAAAGGTGGAGGTAATAACAGTCGTGAATTTTATTTTGTTGCAACCGGAGTAGCTAACACCATTGGTAAAACCATGTGGGGAAGAATGTATAAACTGGAATTGAATAAGGAAAATCCATTGAGGGGAAATATAGAAGTTGTAGCCAGCGGCGATGAGCTACCCGGACTGGATCTTATTAACCCGGATAATGTTTGTGCAACAGAAAATTATGTGTACATCCAGGAAGATGGAGATTCTTTTTATCCTGATGCAAAACATGATTCATGGGTATGGATTTATGAGATTGCTACCAAAAAATACTATCCGTTTCTTACTATGGATCATCGGAGAGATAACGCGGCATTCCAGGCTAAATACAATACCGTTGCAAACAATAAATTCGGATCATGGGAATTCGGTGCCATGCATGATATTTCCAAAACTATAGGAGTGCCGGGTACGTTCCTGCTGAACATTCATCCCCATACCTGGCAGGAAGCGAAATTCTTAAATGCTGATGGGTCTACTGTTTCCGGTAATAAAGAGGGAGGACAAGTTGTAATTTTGAAAGGTGTACCAAGATAACTGTGTAGGTACATTCAAATGATCTCCTGGCAAATGCCTTTTGAATTTTATTACTATTATAAATTCATCTAATAAAGCGAAGCCCCGTGTTTTTACACGGGACTTCGCTTTATTATTAATGCATAAATTCGAGTGATGCGATCTTTTCTTTTCATATTTGGAACCTTTTCTTTTTTATTAGCTGGTTGCATAGAAAGGAAAAGGGAAACGCCGCTTACAAAAATTCACCATTATGTTGATCAAGGGATAGATTCTTTGACTTTCTGGATGGATAATGATTTTCTACCGGTCATAAATAGCAATCCCAATGAAAATAAAATACAGGAAAGCTTTTTCAGGGGAAGGCAATTTTACAAGCGTATTGAGTTTGCTATAGATTACTTTTTTCCTGACGCGGCCCGAAGCATCAATGGCCCGCCATTGCCTGAAATTGAACCAGAAGAACATTTGGTGCTGGATCCCGGTGGATTCCAGGTTATAGAAGAATTTTTATTTCCTTTTGATACTGTTCATCGCAATCGGCTTTTAACGGAAACGGCCAAAATGAAAAGTATGGTCGTGCGCGTTAAAACATTATGGGAAGGAACGAAATTCCGGGATGACCAGGTATTTGATGCATTGCGTTTTGAATATTTCCGGATTATTACATTAGGCATAACAGGATTTGATACTCCATTATCGCTGAATGGCATCCGGGAAATTGCAAGTGCTCTTCATTCGATTAGAACTGTTTTATCATTTTATCACCTGGAGAAAAAAGATAAGAGCATAAACGCAACTCAGAATTTGTTACATCAGGCTATTCAATATTCGTATGAGCGTAAAGAATTTAACGATTTTGACCGCCTGGTATTCATTAGGGATTATATAAATCCAATAACACGTCAACTATTCGCCATTCAGAAGGAATTGAAGATCCCGGTTCTTACAAATATTTATGCATTGCGTGGTGATATTGAAACCATCTTTGATTCGGCGGCTTTCAATATAAATTATTTTACGCCTGATGGGAATTCCTATGCTACCCCGGCAAATATTCATCTGGGAAAGCAATTGTTTAATGATCCTATTTTGTCTGATAACAAAATGATTTCATGTGCATCGTGCCACCTTCCAGAAAAAGCTTTCACCGATGGATTGAAAAAAAGTAAGGCGCTAGGAAGTACTGGCTTTTTAATACGGAATACTCCTTCTATTATTAACGCTGGTCTTCAAAAAGGGCAGTTCTATGATATGCGTGCAACCTTTCTTGAAGATCAGGTAAGAAATGTAATTGAAAATAAAGACGAGATCCACGGAAGTCTCAATGAGGCAGTCATAAGGTTGAAGAGAGATCCTAACTATGCACTCCTTTTTAAAACAGCTTTTCCATCGTTAAGTGGAGAGATCAATGAACGATTGATCCAGGTTGCTCTTTCATGTTATATAAGATCTCTTACCTCTTTAAATGCAAGGTTCGACCAATATATGCGAGGTGATACTTCCAAAATGAATAATGAAGAAATCAAGGGATTTAATTTATTTATGGGGAAAGCGAAATGTGGCACCTGTCATTTTATGCCCTTATTTAATGGAACGGTTCCTCCAACATTTAGTTTTACAGAAAGCGAAGTTATCGGGGTTCCTGAAACTATAGATGGGAAAATGATTGACCCTGATCCTGGACGATTTCATATTTATAAAATTGAAAACTTCAGAAATGCATTTAAAACGCCTTCTATAAGAAATGTTGGAGTAACCGGTCCCTATATGCACAATGGTGTATTTACTAACTTAAATGAAGTCATTGATTTTTATAACCGGGGAGGAGGCACTGGAATTGGTTTGAAAGTTGAAAACCAGACCCTGCCAGGAGATTCGTTACAATTAACTTTAATAGAGAAGAAAGCTTTGATTACTTTCCTGCACACACTTACTGATAGTTCAGTGATTGTAAATAAGTATTCTAAATAATATTCAAACACATGAGGAAGTTTTTGATTACCCGTCATTGAAGAAAATGAATGGATGAGTTCCCATGTACATGCACACTCAGTGCATAATCAGTGGGTTACTTTACTGCGGGAATCTATTCATGATAGAGATCGAACAACATTCCCATTTCTAAAGTTATATTGCTTAATTTACCCTCTCTTTTTATAAAAATTAAGCTCAGATCATGCTGAACAGACGCTCTGCCATACAACACTTATTTTGTTTATCTGCAGGGGCACTCATTATTCCCTCGTGCCTCCAGGATAAAAGTAAATCTGCCATTTTGCTCAAGAACATGAGCATTGATGCTGGCCAGGAAAAATTGCTGGAAGAACTTACAGAAACCATTATTCCTGCAACCGATACACCGGGCGCTAAAGATATCTATGCCCACCTTTTTGCGTTGAAGATGCTAGATGATTGTTCTAAAAAGGAAGATCGCCAGAAGTTTGTTAATGGAATGGAACAGTTTCAAAAAAGAGCTAAGAAAGAATTGGATAAATCATTTGTAGCAGCTACGCCTGTTCAACGACAAACATTCCTTAAGAAAATTGAATCTGAAAAGGAATCAAAGGAAGACCTGGCGTATTTTTATAGCACCACAAAAAGACTTACTATACAGGCTTATACTACGTCTGAACATTATTTAACCAAAGTTCAGATTTATGAATTAGTTCCTGCGCGATTCCTGGGCTGTGTACCTGTTAAGTCATTAAATTCAAAGCCGTCCTAATCATACATCACCATGGGTAATAATAACAACCGCACATTTGATGCAATTGTAATTGGTTCAGGTATCAGCGGTGGCTGGGCTGCAAAAGAACTTACTGAAAAAGGGTTCAAAACGCTCGTGCTCGAAAGAGGAAGAGATGTGAAGCACCTAAAGGACTATCCTACTACTAATAAAATGCCCTGGGAGTTTGAACATCGCGGGCAGGTGCCGCAGGATATTCAGGAAAAGAATCCGGTTGTTAGTAAGTGCTATGCATTTAAGGAAGATGCTATGCATTTTTTTGTAAAGGACACCGAACATCCCTATACGCAGCAAAAACCATTCGACTGGATACGCGGTTACCAGGTAGGGGGCAAATCACTGTTATGGGCAAGGCAAACACAGCGTTGGAGTCAATATGATTTTGAGGGTCCTGCCAGGGATGGGTTTGCGGTTGACTGGCCCATCCGCTATAATGATATTGCCCCTTGGTACAGTTATGTTGAAAAATTTGCAGGGATCTCAGGTAATAAAGATGGATTGGATACCCTTCCTGATGGAGAATTTTTACCAGCTCTCGAATTAAGTTGTGTAGAGAATTATTTCAAGGAGGTTGTTTCTAAAAATTATAAAGACAGGCACGTGATCTATTCTCGTTGTGCGCACCTTACTAAGCCCAATCAGGTACATCTCGACCAGGGACGGGGCCAGTGTCAGAACAGGAACCTCTGTCAGCGGGGATGTCCCTTCGGTGGTTATTTCAATAGTAATTCTTCAACCATACCCAGTGCTGAAAAAACAGGGAATCTAACGCTTCGCCCATTTTCGGTAGTGCATTCTATTATTTACGATGAAAAAAAAGGCAGGGCAAGCGGAGTGCGGGTCATCGATACCAATACGAAAGAGGTAATTGAATTTTCTGCGCCTGTTATCTTTGTGAATGCTTCTGCATTCAATACCAATTTAATTTTATTGAACTCAACTTCAAATCGTTTCCCGGATGGTTTGGGTAACGATAGTGGTGTAATGGGTAAATATGTAGCTTTTCACAATTACCGGGCAAGGATCTCCGGGCAGTATGAAGGGTTTAAAGATTTCAAAACTGATGGGCGTTCACCAACAAGCGCTTACATGCCGAGGTTTCGTAATGTATTAACGCAGGAAACAGATTTTCTTCGCGGTTACGCAGCCGGGTTTGGTGCCGGGCGCTATATGAGTCGAAACTACAATGGTTTTGGTGAAGAATTGAAACAGAACCTGGCTGCTTCAGACTATGGTTCCTGGAGAGTTGGTTCCCATATGATGGGAGAAACAATTCCCAAGGAAACCAATTCACTAACGCTTGAGGGCAACCTTAAGGATGAATGGGGAATACCCTTGCTTAAAATAGATATCAGCTACGATGACAATGATGAGAAAATGGTGAAAGATTATCATGAGCAAATGACGGAGATGTTCACTAAAGCAGGCTTTACAGATATTAGAACTACCGATAGTAAAGCTGCACCCGGCCTTGATATTCACGAAATGGGGGGAGTACGCATGGGCCGGGATCCTAAGACATCCATTCTTAATAATTGGAATCAGATGCATGCCTGTAAAAACGTATTTGTAACCGATGGTGCCTGTATGACTTCCACCTCTACTCAAAATCCATCACTGACCTATATGGCCCTCACGGCCAGGGCTGTTGACTATGCGGTGTCGAAGATGAAAAAAAATGAACTATAAGATTTCAGGAAAGGGACTTAACTATTGTATTATTGTAACGTACAGTAACATTTAACTTAAAAAAAGTAACTAATCTTTTGGACGCTTTCATAAAAATTGCTCTTTCTTCAAATCTGTCCTCTATGTTCAAACAATGCTTTTGCACGTTGCCTGTATGTTTCATGTGGATCGTTTCAAGTGCTCAAATGGGAACTGCAGATAGCAGTTTAAAGATAACAGCACACCCTATAACTTCTTTA
>Ga0136634_10000026_pt1 | contig 67948 bp, 51 predicted proteins | sample AntDrymUQ8332106_2_FD_104654 | JGI IMG/M metagenome (GOLD analysis project Ga0136634, IMG submission 104654) | Polar desert sand microbial communities from Dry Valleys, Antarctica - metaG UQ833 (21.06) | ecosystem: Environmental > Terrestrial > Soil > Desert | place: Antarctica: Dry Valley... | reverse complement strand
CGTAGGCTCCACTCGGGTCTCGGCTATAAGACGCCACAAGAGATCCTCGACGAGTGGACGGACACGCAGGACACAGCGTAGAATAAACAAATCAGGCGGTCCGAAAACCGCGGGGCAGATCACACGGAGCTCATCGCGGCACCGCCGCCCCCGCCGCCGGCTCGGCCTCGATCGGGTCGGCGACCAAACCGCCGGGGGCGCGGCACAACACGGTCCGGTCGGAATGGGAGAACTGAGCGACCGGCAGACCGTCACGGACCTTCCAGAACGCCGGCGGTGCGCAACGCACCTGCTCGCCGCAGCCGGAGCAGATAAGGTCGTCGGGGGGTCGACGAACTGCCGAACCGTGCTTCTCGTCGCGCTGTTTGTGGCGCTGGTGCTCATGCTGACCTCCCGTGCGTTGTGGGCCTGGTGGCCCGTCCCCTTGGGGTGGCGGGGCGCTTGTTCCCCCGCTGCCGCAAGGCGTCCCACCACGGCCGTGGAGACATCCCAGGCGCTACGGCTGTCAACCCCGGTCTGTTGATTTTGTTGTTGATCTCGTCAGGCGTACATGGAGGGTTGGGCCGCCGGGCCGGCCAGGAGAGCAGGCTGCCGCCTGCCCGTGGTCGTGCCCGGAGGGCTCGCATAGGCTCACAGCTCAAGGGCGGCGCGTCAGCGCCGTCGCGTCAGCGACGCCGAAGGCGCCCGTGAGGGGCGAGCCCGCACAATCCGGTCCGGCGGCCCAACCCGGACCGCCACTAGACACGCGAAACCCCACCTCGTGCCGCTGGTACAGGTGCGCGAACTGTCTGATCGCCGCTGCGGTGATCAGGCTTGTGGTGATCAGGCTGCGACGGGCTCAGCCGGATCGGGGGCGGGCGGGCGGTGTGGGCCCATGCGGTGGCCTCGTCGTAGAGGGTCCGGACACGTCAGCAGCCGTGCAGGATTCCGACCAGCCGGTTCACCTAGTTGCCACCCCGCCGCCTGATGCCCCACCCCGCAGGCGCGTAGCCGGTCGTAGTAGGCGCGCGCCCCGGGCGACCCGGTCAGCGCGCCCTGGGCCTGCCGGGTCAGGGCGTCGACGAGGCGGGTGTCGTGCACGAACCGGGCGTGCACGGTCTTCTTCTTCCCCGACTGCCGCGTGATCGGCGAGGTGCCGGCGACGTCGCGGCGTGCTCGGGCGTCGGCATAACGGCCGGGGTCATCACCGAACTCCCCCAACACCCGCAGACCCAACACCGACGCGATCCCCGGCTGGGAGCGGTAGATCGCCGCGTCGGGGTGCTGGTCGAACGCGGCGGTCATCTCCCCGCCAACCGGTCGATCTCTACGTTCACGGCGCCGATCACCGCGGTCAGCGACCGGGTGATCGCGGCGAACGCTGCCACCAGCGGTGCCGGCTGGGTCAGCTCGGCGGTCCGCAGCGCGGCCGCGATCGCGGCGGCCTTCGCGTCGATGAGGATGATCTGCTCACCGGTGCCCGGGTCCTCGCTGGCCGACACGCGCACCTGCACGTGGCCGCGCATCCGGCGGATGTTGCCGCGCTGGCGGGCCTTCCCCGCTCGTAGACAGCGGACATGGCCGCAGACGCTAACAAGGTTCGTGGATTCAGACCGTGGATTGTGATCGTTTTCGCGATCCTGTAAATGACACACCACCGACCGTTATTACTGGTCAGGGATATTGTGGACCTTGTGCGCCCGAAGGGATTCGAACCCCTAACCTTCTGATCCGTAGTCAGATGCTCTATCCGTTGAGCTACGGGCGCGTGCTCTTCAGTTGTCGTGCTCCGGCGCACCCGATCTTACCAGCTGCGCCAGCGCGGAGGCTCCGGGATTTGAACCCGGGATGGGGGGTAACCCCAAACCGCATTAGCAGTGCGGCGCCATAGACCAGACTAGGCGAAGCCTCCCGGGGCCTCACGGCCGCCAGCGGGCACCAGGGTACACAGGCCGTCCAGGGGTTCACGACCCCCGGGGCGCGAGGGCGAGGAACGGGGCGAGCGCATCGGGGTTCTGCAGGGCGCCGCTGCTCACGGCCGTCGCCGGGGCCACGCCCGTGAGGATCTTCTTGACGGGCACCTCGCACTTCTTGCCGTTGAGGGTGCGCGGCACGGCCTCGACCACGACGAACCGGTCGGGCACGTGGCGTGGCGAGAGCTCGGTGCGCAGGGTGCGCCGCAGCCGCGGTTCGACGTCGGCCAGCGTCGCGCCGGGCGCGAGTACCAGGAAGCACAGCAGCGTGCCCTCGTCGCGCGCCTCCAGACCGGTGGTGTCGATCACCAGCGAGTCGAGCACCTCGTCGAGGCCCTCCACCACGGAGTAGAAGTCGGCGGTGCCCATCCGGACGCCGCCGCGGTTGAGCGTCGAGTCGCTCCGCCCGTAGATCACGTACGAGCCGCGCGGCGTGCGGCGCACCCAGTCGCCGTGCCGCCAGGCGCCGGGGAACTCCGCGAAGTAGGCCGCGCGCAGCCGGGTGCCGTCGGGGTCGTTCCAGAACGACACCGGCATCGACGGCATCGGCCTGGTCAGCACCAGCTCGCCGACCTCGTCGACGACCTCCGTGCCGGCGTCGTCGTAGGCGACGACGGCCGCGCCGAGCGCGGCGCAGGAGATCTCGCCCAGCCAGACCGGCACGGTCGGGGCCGAGCCGACGAACGCCGCGCACACGTCGGTGCCGCCGGAGACCGAGCAGATCTGGACGTGCTCGCCGACGGCGTCACCGATCCAGCGAAACCCCTCCACCGGCAGCGGCGCCCCGGTGGACCCGACGGCCCGCAGCGCCCCCAGATCATGAGAGTCGCGGGGTCGCAGCCCGGCCTTGAGGCAGGCCTGGACGAACGGTGCCGACACCCCGAAGTACGTGACGCCGTGCCGTGCCGCGAGCCTCCACAGGACGCCCAGGTCGGGATGGCCCGGGTTGCCGTCGAACAGCACGATCGTCGCGCCGACCAGCAGACCGCCGACGAGGAGGTTCCACATCATCCAGCCGGTGGTGGTGAACCAGAAGAACCGCTCCCCCGGCCCGAGCTCCAGCTGCAGCCGCAGCGCCTTCAGGTGCTCCAGCACGATCCCGCCGTGGCCGTGCACGATGCCCTTGGGCAGCCCGGTCGTGCCCGAGGAGTAGAGCACCCACAGCGGATGGTCGAACGGCACCGGCTCGAAGACGAGCGGCGCGGCCGTCGCGGTGAGCTCGGCCCACGGCAGCGCGCCGTCCAGGGTCGCGTCGGGATCCAGGTAGGGCACGGCGACGGTGGCCCGCAGCGTCGGGAGCCGGGCGCGCAGGGCCTCGACGGTGGCGCGGACGTCGAACCGCTTCCCGCCGTAGACGTAGCCGTCGACGGCGAGCAGCACCGCCGGCTCGATCTGGACGAAACGGTCGCACACGGCGCGGGTCCCGAAGTCCGGCGAGCAGGACGACCAGATCGCGCCGAGGCTCGCCGCCGCGAGGAACGTCACCAGCGTCTCGACGCAGTTCGGCGCCAACGCGACGACGCGGTCGCCGCGCCCCACCCCCAGCCGGACGAGCCCGGCCCGCGCGCGGCCGACAAGGTCGCGCAGCTCGGCGTGGGTGAGCGTGCGCTCCAGCCCGTCCTCGCGGGCGAACACCACGGCGATGTCGGCGTCCGCGCGGCCCGGACCGGGGCGCAGGGCGTGCTCGGCGTAGTTCAGGGTGGCGCCGGGGAACCACTCGGCGCCGGGCATCCGCGACGCCCCCAGCACCGCGGTCGGCGGCGTGTGGAACGCGACGTCGAGAAACTCCGCGACCGCCGACCAGAAGCCCTCGAGATCGGCGACCGACCACCCGTGCAGCGTGGCGTAGTCCGGCGCGTCGATCCCGCGGTGCTCGCGCACCCAGGCCGTGAACGCGGCCAGCGGGCCGGCGTGGTCGGGATCGGGAGCCCACAGGACGGCGGGGGTCGCGGACGCAGCCATGCCGGTCAGCATGCAAGCCGCCGCCGGACAGCGCCAGGGCCGGGCCGGCGCTGCGCCCACCCCCGGTCGGACGACGCGGGGCAGGGATACCGTGCATCCATGCCACCGATCCGCGCCGATCTCGACAGCCTCCCCGCCTACGTTCCGGGCCGGGCGATGCCGGAGGTGATCAAGCTGTCGAGCAACGAGGTGTCGCTGCCCCCGTCGCCGCGCATGCTCGCCGCGATCGCCGAGGCCGCCGCCACGACCAACCGCTACCCCGACTTCGCCGTCTCCAGCGTCACGGCCCGGCTCGCGGCGAACCTCGGGGTGGACGTCGCGCAGATCGCCACCGGCTGCGGGTCGGTCAGCATCTGCCAGCAGCTGGTGCAGGCGACCTGCGCCGAGCCGTCCGACGAGGTGCTGTTCGCCTGGCGCTCGTTCGAGGCGTACCCGATCGTCACCCAGATCGGGGGTGCGACGGCGCGCACCGTGCCGCTGGACGCGGACTTCCGCCACGACCTCGACGCGATGGCCGCCGCGGTCACCCCGCGTACGCGGCTGATCATGGTGTGCAGCCCGAACAACCCCACGGGGACCGTCGTCACCCGCGACGAGCTGGAGCGCCTGCTCGTCACCGTCGGCCCGGACGTTTTGGTGGCAGTGGACGAGGCCTACCACGAGTACCTCACCGACCCCGACGCCGTCGACGGGATGACGCTGCTCGACGACCACCCGCACCTCGTGGTGCTGCGGACGTTCTCCAAGGCCTACCGGCTCGCCGCGCTGCGGGTGGGTTACGCGATCGGCGCGCCCGAGGTGGCGACGGCGCTGCGCAAGGTCTGCTCGCCGTTCAGCGTGAGCTCGGTGGCCCAGGCCGGCGCGCTCGCGGCCCTCGACGACGCTGACGGCCTGCTCGCCGCGTGTGCCGAGGTGACCACCGAGCGCGTCCGGGTGCGCGACGCCCTGCTCGCTGCCGGCTATACGGTGCCACCCACGCAGGCCAACTTCGTCTGGCTCGCGCTCGGCGAGCGGACCGCCCCCTTCGCGACGCACTGCCTGGAACACAAGGTGCTCGTCCGCCCGTTCCACCCAGACGGGGTGCGCGTGACGGTCTCGACGCCCGGGGAGAACGACGCCTTCCTCGAGGCAGCCCGCTCCTTCGGCGGGTAGCGCCACGAAACCGCGGCCCCTGCACCCGGCGATGCGGTTCAATGGGGTGATGAGCTCCTCCCCGCCGCCCGGCGCCCCGGGCCATGACGGCACTGCTGAGGAACGCAACTGGGCGATGGCCGCCCACCTGGGCAGCATCCTCACCGCATGGCTCGCCCTGGGACTGTTCGCGCCGCTGTTGGTGCTCCTGCTCAAGGGCCAGGACTCCCCGTACGTACGACGGCACGCGGTGGAGTCGCTCAACTTCCAGCTCAACGCGCTGGTCTACAGCATCGTGTTCGCGCTGCTGCTGTTCGTGTTGATCGGCTTCGTGCTGCTGCCGCTGTACGGGATCTTCTACCTCGTCTGCGTCGTGCTGGCGACGGTGCGGGCCTCGTCCGGGCAGGAGTTCCGCTACCCGCTGACCGTCCGGATCGTCACCTGACGCCAGGCCGGGGTGCCCGGTGGGCGGCATCGGTGAGGTCACGGTGAGGTGAATGCCGGACGTCTGACGAGGGGACGTTCGGTTGAAGATCTACGCAGCAGTGGCGGCCGACACACTCTGAGCCCATAATTCCGCCAACCCCGACATCGGGGCCTGAACAGGGAGGGATCATGGGCTTTCTCGGATGGATCGTCGTTGGTCTGATCGTTGGCGCGCTGGCCAAGCTGATCATGCCGGGCAAGGACCCGGGTGGGATCATCGTGACGATACTGGTCGGTATCGTCGGTGGTCTCCTGGGCGGTTGGATCAGCTCCGCGCTGTTCGGTGTGGGGACCGGAGGGTTCTTCGAGATCCGAACCTGGCTGATCGCGCTGGTCGGCGCGCTGGTCCTGCTCGGCATCTACCGCCTCGTCATCGGCCGACGGAGCGGCGCCAGAGCATGACGCCTCCGTGAGGCAGGGATTGCTCCTGCCTGCTTCGAAGGTTCTGACCGCGGCCGTCCGGTACCGGACGGCCGCGGTGCTGTGAGTGACCTTCTCCCTGTGGACGGTAGCCCCGCCGCGTAGGGTTCGGCTGGTTCAGCTCATCCGGCCAGGCCGCGGCGGGTGAGCAGGGGCCCGATCTCCGGGTCCCTGCCGCGGAAGGCGCGGTAGGCCGCCATCGGGTCGACCGCACCGCCACGGGAGAGCAGCTCGCGGCGGAACACGTCACCGTTCTCACGACGTAGCCCGCCGTTCTCGGTGAACCACTCGACGGTGTCGGCGTCGAGCACCTCGCTCCAGATGTAGGAGTAGTAGCCCGCGCTGTAGGCGCCGCCGAAGACGTGGCTGAAGTAGGTGCTGCGGTAGCGCGGCGGCGCGATCGACACCGCGATACCCGCCGCGACCAGCGCGTCGTCCTCGAAACGCTCCACGTCCGATACCGCGTCGTCCACACCGAGCCGGTGCCAGGACTGGTCGAGCAGCGCTGCGGCCAGGTACTCGGTGGTGGCGAAGCCCTCCCCGAAACGCCGCGCCTGCGCCAGCCGCGTCACCAGCTCGGCCGGCAGCGGCTCACCCGTCTCGTGGTGCCGGGCGTAGTTCGCGAGGATCTCCGGGTCGTCCAGCCACATCTCGTTGACCTGCGACGGATACTCGACGAAGTCGCGCGGCACCGCCGTGCCAGCGAAGGTCGGGTACTGCACGTCGGAGAACAGCCCGTGCAGCGCGTGGCCGAACTCGTGGAACAGGGTGCGCACGTTGTCAACCGTGAGCAACGTGGGCTCGCTGTCGGCCGGACGGGCGAGGTTGAGCGTGTTCAGCACCACCGGCCTCGTACCCAGCAACCGCGACTGGGTGACGAAGGAGTTCATCCACGCCCCGCCGCGCTTCGCGTCCCGCGCGTACAGGTCGGCGACGAACAGGCCGAGCTGCCCGTCCTCGTCGAAGACGTCGAAGACCCGCACCTCGGGGTGGTAGCGCGGCAGGTCGTGGCGCTCGGCGAACCGCAGCCCGTAGAGCCGACCGGCGGCGTGGAAGACGCCGTCGTGCAGCACGCGCTCCAGCTCGAAGTAGGGTCGCAGCGAGTCGGCGTCGAGGTCGAACCGTTCGCGGCGCACCCGCTCGGCGTGGAAGGCACGGTCCCAGGCCTCGATTTCGTGCCCCGCGTGCGCCGACAGCTCGGCCGCCTCGGCCCGGGCGTTGGCCGCCGCGACGGGCGCCAGCTTCGCGAGCATCGCGTCGATCGCCTCGACGGTGCCGGCCGTGCCGATCTCGACGACCCAGGACGCGTGATGCGGGTGGCCGAGCAGCCACGCCCGCTCGGCCCGCAACGCGCTCATCCGCAGCACGAGCTCGCGGGTGTCGTGGGCATTGCCGCGCACGCCCCGGGAGATCGACGCGGTGTGAATGCGCTCGCGAAGGTCGCGGTCGGTGAGCGAGGAGAGCACCGGCTGCCCGGTCGGCAGCACGATCGTGATCAGATAGGCGCCGTCGTGACCGCGCGCCGCGGCAGCGCGGGCGGCCGCGGAGATCGCGTCCGGGGCCAGCCCGTCGAGCTGCGCGAGATCCTCGACGAGCACCGCGGATTCGTTGGCCTCGGCCAGCAGCCTGGCGCCGAACTCCGTGGACAGCGCCGACAGCTCGACGTTCAGCGCCCGCAGCCGCTCCTGCTCGTCGGGCCCGAGGCGGGCGCCCGCACGGACGGCGTCGCGGTGGTGGCGCTCCAGCAGCCGCAGCGACTCAGCGTCGAGGCCCAGGTCATGGCGGGCCGCGAACAGTGCCTCGACGCGAGCGAACAGCACCGGGTCGAGGGTGATCGCGTCGGCGTGCGCGGCGAGCTGCGGCGCGACCTCGGCCTCGATCGCGCGGACTCCCGGGGTACTGCACGAGCCGGCGAGGGTGAAGAACACGGCCGAGACCCGGCGCAGGACCGCACCTGAGCGCTCCAGCGCGACGATCGTGTTGTCGAACGTGGCCGGTCCGGGCTCGGCGGTGATCGCATCGATCTCGGCGCGTTGCTCGGCCATCCCCGCCGTGAAGGCCGGCACGAAGTGCTCCTCACCGATGGCGTCGAAATCGGGGAAGCCGAAGGGCAGCGGGCTGGGCGTGAGCAAGGGGTTGGCCGTCACCCACACGAGCATAGGTGGGTTCACTCATCCGAGTGGCCGGTGTCGCGGAGCTGATCGTGCAGCAGGTATTCGCCCGTTCACGGCACCGATTCCTGCTGGACGATCAGCTCCGCAGCAGCGTCGCGACGCCGGGGGCGGCTGTGGCGGACGTGTGGGGGAGGATTAAGGGCGATGGACGAACTCGCGCAGGATCTCGCCGCCTTCATCACCGTCGCGCCGACGCCGTACCACGCGGTGGCCGAGGGCGTCCGACGGCTTAGTTCGGCCGGGTTCACCGAGCAACCCGAGGCCGGGCCGTGGACCGACGGGCCGGGCGGGCGCTACCTCGTGCGCGACGGCACGCTGCTGGCCTGGTTCGTACCCGAGACCGCCCCGCCCGGCACGCCGATACGGGTGTTCGCCGCGCACACCGACTCGCCGACGCTCAAGGTCAAGCCGCGCCCGGACACCGGCCGGGGCGGCTGGCGGCAGGTGGCCGTCGAGGTCTACGGCGGGGCGCTGTGGAACTCCTGGTTGGACCGTGACCTCGGCCTCGCCGGGCGCCTTGCGCTCTACGACGGCTCAACGGTGCTGGTCAACGTGGCGCGACCGCTGCTGCGGGTGCCGCAGCTCGCGATCCACCTCGACCGGAACGTGAACCAGGGGCTCACGCTCGACGCGCAGCAGCACCTGCTGCCGGTCTGGGGCCTCGGTGCGGCTGACGACGGTGATCTGGTCGAGTTTCTGGCTGACGAGGTCGGCATGGACTCCGGCGAGGTGGCCGCGCACGACCTCGTGGTGCACGACGTCAATCCACCCGCGCTGCTCGGTGAGTCCGAGGAGCTGCTGGCCGCGCCGCGACTGGACAACCTGGCCTCGGTGCACGCCGGGATCGGCGCGCTGCTCGCCGCCGCGGACGACGTCTCCGGGGTGATCCCGGTGTTCGTCGGGTTCGATCACGAAGAGATCGGCAGCGGCTCGGCGACCGGAGCGTCGGGCCCGCTGCTGGAGACCGTGCTGACCCGCCTCGCCGGTGGTTTCGACAACCGCGGAGCGGCGTTCGCGGGGTCGCGCTGCCTGTCGGTGGACGTCACGCACGCCGCGCACCCGAACTACCTCGACCACCACGACCCGACGCACCGCTGCCTGCCGGGCGCCGGCCCGGCGCTCAAGGTCAACGCGAACCAGCGCTACGCCACCGACGCCCCCGGTGCCGCGGCGTGGCAGCGCGCGTGCCGCGACGCCGGCGTGCCGACCCAGGTGTTCGTCTCGAAGAACACGGTGCCCTGCGGAACGACGGTCGGGCCGATCCTCGCCACGCGGCTCGGCATCCGGACCGTCGATGTCGGTATCCCGGTGCTCTCCATGCACTCCGCCCGCGAGCTGTGCGGAGTGGCCGACCCCGGGCACCTGGCCGCGGCAGCCACCGCGTTCCTCACCGACCCGGTCTGAGACGTATCAACAGGACCGCCGACGTCTCCTCATAGTCGGCGGGTAGTGACCTCGGGGGCGGTTGCTACCCGCCGCCCCGGGCGCGGAGCAGGCGGGGCAGGGCCGCCGCGGCCAGCGCGCCGAGCACAGCCACCGCCATGACGTCACCAAGCGCCCAGGCGGCGTACAGCCCGAACGTCACGGCCTCGGTGCCGATGCCGGCGACCGAAGTGACCGTGGCCCGCGAGCCGCTGTCGATCCGCTCCTGCAGGCGCGCGTCCACGACCACGAGCGCCGCCCGGTACAGGCCGTAGAACACCGCCACGGCCACGAGCCCGACCGGCTGCCGGGTGAGGTCGGCAGCGCCCAGCAGCAGCATCGACAGGCCGAGGACGGCGGCGAGCGGCACGGGACGCAGGCGACTCGCGCTGCCACCCGACGCGGCCCCGACGGCCCCCGCCACCGCGATCGGCAGCATCGCCAGTGGGACGGCCGCCGTCGGCACCCCCCGATCCTCGGTGATCAGCGGGAAGTACTCCTCGAGCGCGTCGAACCCGCCGAGCAGGGCCGCCGCCACCAGGGCCGCCCGCACCCCGGGCCGGGCCGCGGCCTCGACAATGCCCGTGCGCAGCGTCGCGAGATAGCCGGGCTCGTCGCTGTGGGGACCGTCGTCGCGTGGGGGTTCCGGGAGCCGGGCGGCCACCGCCGCCGTCGCGAGGCCGACACCGACGCTCGCCCACCCGACCAGCGGGTACCCGCCGACCGCGAACAGCACAGTGGCGGCACCGGCGGCCGGGAACTGCGCGATCAGCCCCGCTGAGACGACCCAGCCGTTGATCCGCGCGTACTGCTCCTGCGCCGCCACCGCAGCCAAGCCGTCGTAGAGCAGCGCCTCCTGCGCACCGGACACGAGCGCGCCCCCGAGTCCCCACACCACGAAACCGGCCGCGAACCCGGGAAAGCCGGGCAGCAGGATCCACAGGGCGTACCCACCGGCCTGCAGCACCCCCGCCGCGACCAGTGCACCGCGCCGGGAGAACCGGTCGGCGAGAGCCCCCGACGGCACCTCGGCGAGCAACCCCACAGCCGACCAGATCGCGAACAGCGCGGAGATCTGCGCGCCCGAGAGCCCGGTGTCAGCGAACAACAGGGCGTACAGCGGGTAGAGCGGCACGACGTCGGCCAGCAGCGCCCACCCGACCATGCGTCGAGCGAGCGGACGAGCCGGGGGCGGGACCGAACGTCAACCAGGCATGGCACCGAAACTAGCCGCAGCCCACGGCGGGAGCACGCGATTTTCGTCCGCTGGGTCGGCCAGCCCGCCGGAAACTGACGTACCCACCTTCTAACGTCGTCCTCGCAACAAGCTGATCGACGAAGGAGAGCGTCATGATCCGTGAGGCAGCGGTGTTCCTGCTGGCCGACCAGGCCGCGATGCAGGTGTTCGGGTACGTCCGCGAGGAGCACTGGGGCATCGAGCTGCCACCGGTGTTCGACATGCCCGGCGCCGACCTGCCGGCGCCCCTGCGCCGGGTACTCGCCCACCTCGCCTACGACGAGGCCTGGATCCCCGACATGCTGGCCGGCCGGACGATGGACGAGGTCGGTCGGGACCGCTTCGACGACGACCTGCTCGGCACCGACCCGCACGGCAACCTGCGGCGCATCGCGGCTCGCGCATGTGACGCCGCGTACCAGGTCACCGACGTCAACGCGATCGTGCACTGCTCCTTCGGGGACGTGCCAGTGGGAGACTACTTCTGGCAGCTCAACGTCGCGCGCAGCCTCACCGCTCACGACGTAGCAGCTCACCTCGGGCTCGCAAGCCCACTGTCGGAGGAGCTGTCACGGGCCATGTGGGAGGGCACGACGCCGTCAGTGGAGATGTGGCGCTCCTTCGGGATCTACCGGGAACCCGTACCGGTTCCGGAGCACGCCCCTTGGCAGGAGAGGTTCCTGGGACTGACCGGGCGACAGCGCATCGTCGCAGCCACGAGACCTCGCCCTGAGCCGAGTTTCCCGGCCGGCTCGAGCCAGGTTGGTGTTCCCGCTGGTCATAGCGATTTTCAATCATGCGTGAACCTATGACCTACGCTGCCCGGAGGCCACGGGGGTCTCCGGGCTCCTGAGGATCTCGGCAAAATACGAACTGAGCGGCCGCGAAAAGCGAAGATCTCAGCCGCGAAATGCCGAAGAGAGGAAGCCGGCCGGGTAGTGTCGCCGACGTGGTAGATCCTGATCGGGATAGCGCGCTGCTGGCACGTCACACGACGGCGCTGGTCGAGGAGTGTGTCACCGACTTCCGAGTGACGATCGTCAACGGGCCCCGGCAGGCGGGCAAGACCACCCTGCTACGCGAGCTGCACGCCCGGCTCGGCGGCGCCTTCGTCACACTTGATGACGCCGACCAGCGCGCGGCGGCACGCGACGACCCAGGCGGATACGTCCAGGCACTACCGCGACCCCTGTTCGTCGACGAGGTCCAGCGCGCCGGGAACGAGTTCATCCTCGCGATCAAGGCTGCGGTCGACCGGGAGCAGCGCCGGGGCGCCTTCGTCCTCTCGGGATCGACCCGGTTCCTGACCGTACCGACCCTCTCGGAGTCGCTGGCCGGTCGGGCCGCGTTGATCGAGCTGTGGCCGTTCTCCGTCGCTGAACGAGCAGGCGTACCGCCAGCACTCGTCCAACGATTGTTCGAACACCCCGAGTCATTGCTGCACGAGTCTCCCGAGCCGATGACCCGCCATGAGTACCTGCAGCTCGCCTGTATCGGAGGTTTCCCCGAGGCGGTCAGCCTGCGATCGGCCAAGTCGCGTGCCCGCTGGTTCTCCAGTTACCTGACCACGGTCACCCAGCGCGAGGTCCTCGACGTCGCGCGGGTACGCCACGTCGAGCTGCTACCTCGGATGTTCCGATTGCTCGCGGCGCTCACCGCGCAGGAGCTCAACGTGGCGGGCCTCGCTCGTGGCCTCGGCATCGACGACGACACCGTGCGCAGCTACCTGCCGCTCCTCGAGACCGTCTTCCTCGTGCAGCGCCTCCCAGCCTGGTCGCGGAACCTGACCGCTCGCGTCAAGCGCAGACCGAAGGTGCATCTCACCGACACCGGGCTGGCCGCATGGCTCATGGAACAAGGAGCCGACGCACTCGCGAAGGTCGGCAATCCGGCCGCCGGCGCGCTGCTGGAGACCTTCGTCGTGACGGAGCTGACGAAGTTGCGAGCGGTCTCCGAAATAGAGGTCGGCCTGTTCCACTTCCAGGACCGCGACGGCCGGGAGGTCGACATCATCCTGGAGACACCGGCAGGGCGAGTGGTCGGAATCGAGGTCAAGGCAACGGCGACGGTCCGCGGTGAGGACTTCCGCCATCTGGCCATGCAGCGCGACCGGCTGGGTACGGACTTCGTAGCAGGCGTCGTGTTCTTCACCGGAGATCGGCCGCTCCCCTTTGGAGACAGGCTGCTCGCGGTACCGATCTCGATGCTGTGGAACGGTGTATCACCACCTGTCACGAACTGACCTCGCTCGTCGTGTCGCGTCTGGTCGACGCCTGGGATCGCTCCGGTTCAGCTCACGACCGACATCGCGGACCGCGTCGGGGCGCTCTGTGGACACCAAGTGAGACCCGAACTGAGACCCCGGGTAACGGGTAAGCCGCTACACAGCGCTCAGCCACAGCCGTTCCCCCTGGTCAGGGTGGCGGAAGCGGAGGGATTCGAACCCCCGGACCCTTGCGGGACTCTCGCTTTCAAGGCGAGTGCATTCGGCCGCTCTGCCACGCTTCCACCACGCACGGTACCTGCCCCCCGGAAGATCGCTACGAGATGTACGTGAGCGCCCTCCGGAGGGCGCTCACGTACATCTCGTGACGATCACTGCCTGGTCAGTCGGCGCCCAGGAGCGGGCGGCAGCCGTCGACACCTTCCACCGATACCGTCCACTCCGGACGGACGAAGCCATCACAGCCGAGGAGCAGGCGCACCTCCTCGGTGGCCACCCCACGGCGCACGACCGTCGCCGTGCCGTCGCGGCGATACCCCAACCGCTCCGACACCCGCAGCGACGCGGTGTTGTCGGCGAAGGCAGCCGACCGCGCGCGGACGGCCCCGAGGTGGTCGAACGCGAAGGCCAGCACGGCGGCGCGCATCTCCGTGCCGAACCCGCGGCGCTGGTGACGCAGGCCGATCCAGGAGCCGGTGTCCACCTCGCGGGTGCGGGCGAAGTCGGTGGCACCGAGGCCCTGGGTGCCGATCACGCACCCGTCGAGGCGGACCAGGAAGTGGATCGTCCACTTCTCCAGGGTGAATCTCGACCGCTCCGACCAGAAGTGCTGCATCGTCTTGCGCCCGAGGCAGGACGGGTCGGCGTCGGTCCACGGTTCCAGGAACGGCATCTCCTCCGGCGGGTGGACGCCCAGGTAGGCCTCCTCGACCAGCTCGCGCAGGCCCTCGTCGTCGTCCGGGCGCAGCTCTAGGCGCGGGGTGCGCAGCACGAGGTGGCGCAGCGGCCATTGTTCGGGGTGCTCCATACGCTCGTAGCGTGCCGGATCGCGAGCGGCCGCTCGACGCAATAGCGTCCGCGTCCATGTACGCGATCACGGTGCGCGAGCCGGGTGGGCCGGACGCTCTGCAGTGGACCGAGGTACCCGACCCGATGGCGGGGCCGGACGAGGTCGTCGTCGAGGTCACGGCGAGCGCGGTCAACCGCGCCGATCTCCTGCAGCGCCAGGGCCACTACCCGCCGCCACCAGGTGCTTCAGAGATCATCGGTCTGGAGTGCTCGGGGCGGGTCGCGGCGCTCGGTGCGGGCGTCACGGGTTGGCGGGTCGGCGACGAGGTGTGCGCGCTGCTGGCCGGGGGTGGGTACGCGGAGAAGGTGGTCGTGCCCGCTGCACAGCTGTTGCCGATCCCGTCCGGGATCGACGTCGTGACCGCGGCCGGGCTGCCGGAGGTGGCGTGCACCGTCTGGTCGAACGTCGTGCTGGCCGCGCATCTCACAGCTGGTGAGACGTTCCTGGTCCAGGGTGGCAGCGGTGGCATCGGAACGCACGCGATCCAGGTGGCGAAGGCACTCGGCGCCCGGGTCGCCGCCACGGCCGGTGCGCCGGACCGGCTGCAACGCTGCCGCGAGCTCGGCGCCGACATCGTCCTCGACTACCGCGGCGACGTCCCCGCCGAGCTGCACAAGGCGACCGACGGGCACGGCGCCGACGTCATCCTTGACAACATGGGCGCGAAAGGCCTCGCCGCCAATCTCGATGCCCTCGCCCTCGACGGCCGGCTGATGATCATTGGGCTGCAAGGTGGGGCGCGGGCCGAGCTGGACCTCGGCGCGCTGCTGCGCAAGCGCGGCAGCGTCACGGCGATGGGGCTGCGCGGGCGGCCCGTCGACGGGCCGAACGGGAAGGGCACGATCGTCACCGACGTCCGCGAGCAGGTGTGGCCGATGATCGCCGACGGGCGGGTGCGGCCGATCGTGCACGCGACGGTGCCGATGGAGCGGGCGGCCGAGGCACACGCGCTGCTGGAGCGGGGCGGTGTGGTCGGAAAGCTGCTGCTGGTGACGTCACGGAACGGCTGAGTGTGGTTCCCGATACGGTAACGACGACACTATGTCGATCAGTGATGCGGTGAGCACGAGGCGTGTTCACCGGGAGTATGGGAACCATGGAACCAGAGCAGAGCACAGACGACGAGCAGCAGGTGATGGTCATCGGGCCGGACGGACGCCCTGAGGGTATGACCCGGGTCTCGCAGTCAGACGAGAACGCCGGCGCCGAGCAGGACGTGGGCGAGATGGTCGAACAGCCCGCCAAGGTCATGCGCATCGGCACGATGATCAAGCAGTTGCTCGAGGAGGTGCGTGCGGCACCGCTGGACGAGGCGTCCCGCGTGCGGCTCCGCGAGATCCACGACAACTCGATCAAGGAGCTGGAGGGGGGAATCGCACCGGAGCTGCGCGACGAGCTGCACCGGTTGAGCCTGCCGTTCACCGAGGACACCACGCCGTCCGACGCCGAGCTGCGGATCGCGCAGGCGCAGCTCGTCGGCTGGCTGGAGGGGTTGTTCCACGGCATCCAGACGGCGCTGTTCGCCCAGCAGATGGCTGCCCGCGCACAGCTGGAGCAGATGCGCAAGGGCCTGCCTCCCGGGTCGGGCCCGCAACCTCCGGAGGGCGGCCTGGGCGGCCGCACCGGCCAGTACCTGTAGCGCCACGAGTGGCACTCTCGCGTCGGACAGGCCCGGACGAGAGTGCCGCTCGTCGCCTCCCGCCCGAGGCCCGGGCGGCGTGGGGGAAGGGGGCGTCCGCCGGTACCCTCGCCTGGTGGCTCAGACGATGACCACCGGCAGCGGCCGGGCCGGGGACGCCAGGTCCTCGCGGTCCGCCGTGGCCGACGCCCCCGGCTCGCGCAGCTGGCAGCGCGCGTTCGGCGACCTCGGGCAGGGTTGGCGGCAGCGGCCGCTGTGGGGCTACCTGGGGTGGCAGGACATCAAGCAGCGCTATCGCCGTTCGGTGCTCGGGCCACTGTGGATCAGCATCAGCATGGGGGTCGTCGCCACGGCGATGGGCATCCTCTACGGGGCACTGTTCGGCGAGGACATCACCACGTTCTTGCCCTACGTCGCCACCGGCCTGCTGATCTGGACGTTCATCAGTGGCGCCATCCTCGAGGGCAGCGAGGTCTTCATCGCCAACGAGGGCCTGATCAAGTTCCTGCCGGCCCCGCTGAGCCTGCACGTCTACCGGCTGGTGTGGCGCCAGACGCTGTTCTTCGCGCACAACCTGGTCATCTGGGGCCTCCTGATAATCATCTTCCCGCAGCCACTGGGGTGGTCGCTGCTGCTCGCGGTCCCCGCGTTCGCGATTCTCGTGCTCAACGGCGCGTGGATCGCGGTCCTCGCCGGGATCGTCGCCACCCGGTTCCGGGACATCCCACCGATCATCGCGAGCCTGACCCAGCTGCTGTTCTTCATGACGCCGATCGTCTGGCGCTACGACACGCTCCTGGAGAACCCCGCGGTCGCCGAGCGGGCCCGTATCGCGGAGATCAACCCGGTGCTGCACTTCGTCGAGATCCTGCGCCAGCCGATGCTGGGCCACGAGATCGTCTGGCGGCACTGGTACGTGGTCGGCGCCATCACCGTCGTGGGGTGTCTCGCCGCGCTCGTCTGCCTGCGCAACTACCGCTCGCGCGTCGCGTACTGGGTGTAGGACAACATGGTCAGCATCGACATCGAGGACGCGGCCGTCGACTTCCCGATCTTCGACGCCAAGACGCGGTCGCTGAAGAAGGCCGTGCTCGGACGGGCCGGTGGCCGGATCGGCACCGGCTCCAAGGTGCCCATCATCGAGGCGCTGCGCAAGATCACCGTCGCCCTGCGCACGGGCGACCGCGTCGCGCTGGTCGGGCACAACGGCGCGGGCAAGTCCACGCTGCTGCGACTGATGTCGGGCATTTACGAGCCCACCCGCGGGCGCGCGTCGGTCGTCGGCAAGGTCGCGCCGGTCTTCGACCTGGCCGTGGGCATGGACCCGGAGATCTCCGGGCTGGAGAACATCCTCATCCGGGGGCTGTTCCTGGGCATGACACGCAAGCAGATGGAGTCGCGCGTCGAGGACATCGCGGAGTTCACCGAGCTCGGCGACTACCTGTCGATGCCGCTGCGCACCTACTCCACCGGGATGCGGGTGCGGCTCGCACTCGGCGTCGTCACCAGCATCGATCCCGAGATCCTGCTGCTCGACGAGGGCATCGGCGCGGTCGACGCGGAGTTCCTCGCCAAGGCCCGACGCCGGCTCAACTCGCTGGTGGAGCGCTCCGGGATCCTGGTGTTCGCCTCGCACTCCGACGAGTTCCTCGCCGAGCTGTGCGACACCGCGATCTGGATGGACCGCGGCACGATCCGCGAGCACGGCCCGCTACGCGAGGTGCTGGCGCACTACAAGGGCCGCGACGTGCTCGCCGAGATCGACGCCCGGTGAGTCCCGAGCCCCTCCCGCCCGGCTCGGTTGTCGCGGTCGTCGTCACGCGCCACCGGGCCGAGGTGCTGGTCGACTCGCTGGCCGCGCTGGCCAAGCAGACCCACCCGGTCGCGCACCTGATCGTCGTGGACAACGGCCCGGACCGGCCGGCGCGCGAGGTCGTGCAGGCCTGCGGGCTGCCCGCCACCTGGCTGCCGTCGTGGAGCAACCTCGGCGGCGCGGGCGGGTTCGCCCTCGGCATGCTGCACGCGCTCGCGATGGGCCCGGAGTGGATCTGGCTCGGCGACGACGACGGTCGCGCCGCCGACGAGACCACGCTCGCCACGCTCGTCGACCTTGCGCAGCGCCGCGGGCTGGCCGCGGTGTCGCCCACCGTGGCGGACGCCGACGATCCCGACCGGCTCGCCTTCCCGGTGCGGCGCGGGCTCACCTGGCACCGCTCGCGGGCGGCGCTGGCCGCCGACATCGCGCACGGCGCCGACGACGAGCTGCTTCCCGGGATCGCCGCGCTGTTCAACGGCGCGCTGTTCCGCGCGTCGACGCTCGACGTCGTCGGCGTGCCGGACCTGCGGCTGTTCGTCCGCGGCGACGAGGTGGAGATGCACCGGCGGCTGGTCCGTTCGGGGTTGCCGTTCGGCACCGCGCTGCGGGCGGTCTACCTGCACCCCGCGGGCTCCGACGACGACAAGCCGATGCTCGGTGGCCTGCTGCACGCCCGCGACCCCGACGACCCGGTGAAGCGCTACTACACCTACCGCAACCGCGGGTACCTCGTCTCGCAGCCGGGAATGCGCCGGGTCGGGATGCTGGAGCTGCCCCGGTTCGCCTGGTACTTCCTGGTCACGAAGGGCAGCCTGCGGCAGTTCGCGCAGTGGCTGCGGCTGCTCCGGCAGGGGCGCGCAGAAAGATTTCACCGCGCAGAGTCATGAAGATCACCAGTTCGGCGCGAAAAGGGTCGATCCTGACCGGGTTTCGCGCCCGGCCGGTGATCTTGCTGTCTCAGCTGCGGAAGACGACCGTCCGGAGCATCACGAAGTTGATCACTGTGGCGGTCCCCTGCGCGATCATCCACGCCAGGCTCACGCGCAGCGGCATCGCCGGCAGCACGGCCAGCATCAGCGCGTTCATGCCGATGTTCAGCGCGAACGTCGTACCATAGAGCAGCACGAACCCGGCGAACCGGCTGCGGCCACCCGCCGAGGAGAACGTGAACCGGCGATTGAGCAGGTACGCCGTCGTGGTGCCGCAGACGAAGCTGGCCGCCTTCGCCGCATGCACCCAGGTACCCAACGCGAGCAGCCCGTGGTAGGCGCCGAAGTCGACCAGGGCCGACAGCACACCGATCGCGACGAACCGGCTCAGCTGCGCGGCCAGGCCGAACTCGGCCGGTGCGGGACGGGTCGCGGTCACCGCAGCAGGGTAGCGGGCCCTCTCGCCCGGCCGTGGAACCGAGGGCCTCCCGCAGCCGGGCAGCCTCGAGCAGCCTCGCGGCGATGTGTGGCGATGCGCACGTTGCGTGACGTCTACCTGATCGTTAGGCCGATATTCGGAGGGAGACCTGGATGACAAGTTCTGCACACGGCGACATCGATGCCGCTGTCGGCGAGTCCGCGCTGGTCGCGCAGATCGTCGACTTCGTGAGGTGGGTCGGAGACGGCCGTAAGCTCACCCAGAAGGGTGTGATCACCCTGGCCGACGCCCGGGTCCTCGTCGAGCGGCTGGGCACCGGTGACGTGATCGACCCCGCGATCGACGATCGGGTGTTCCGGACCAAGTCCAGCACGGAGCTGCTGATTCTGAGCATGATCGTCGAGTGGGCCAAGGCGGCGCGGCTCGTGCGGGTCGTGCGAGGGCGGCTGGTGCCCGTCAAGAAGGCCATCGCGATGCTCGACCATCCGGCGCAGCTGTGGATGACGCTGTTCGAGACGTTCGGGCGGCTGGGCACCGCGTTCCTGCCGTCGGGATGGGGCGAGTCGTTCCTGCGCCGGGAGTTCGCCGCCGGCGTCGACGCGCTGCTGTCGGTGCTGCACAGCCGGGACGGCGCTGTGGCGTTGGACGAGCTGTACGAGCCGGTGTGGGAAGCCGTGACGGCACCCTACGTGCTCGACCACGCCACTGACCAGCAGCTCTCCACCGCCCACCGGATGAACGACCGCGACGTGCGGCGCGCGCTCGCGGCCCTGGACCAGCTGGGTGCCGTGACGCTGACCGAGGACTCCGCCAAGCTGACCGCAGCCGGCCGGCACGGGACCCGTCGCCTTCGGGGTGAGCCCGAGCCCGGCGATCGCGTCCACCAGGTCCTCGTCACCCTCGCCGAGGTCGCGGAGCCGCCGGTGTGGCGGCGGCTGCTGATCCCGGCCGCGATGCCGCTGAGCCGGTTCCACGACGTGATCCAGGTGGCGATGGGCTGGCAGAACTGTCACCTGCACAGCTTCACCGACGGCACGCACACCTACGGCCCCCCGGATCCGGATCTCACCTTCGTCGACGAGCAGTCGGTGCAGTTCGGTGATCTTGCCGTCGACCGGGGCAGCAGGTTCGGTTACACCTACGACTACGGTGACGACTGGGAGCACGAGATCCTCGTCGAGGAGGTCCGGACGGCCGAGCCGGCCGGGCATTACCCCCGGTGCATCGCCGGTGGGGGCGCCTGCCCGCCGGAGGACTGCGGCGGCGCGCCGGGCTATGCGGATCTCCGGAGGATCCTCGCCGACCCCGACGCCCCCGAGCACGACGAGATGGTGACCTGGATGGGCCTGGAGCGCGCCGCCGAGTTCGATCCGGCCGCCTTCGACATCGAACGGGTGAACCGCAGCCTCCTCGCGGTCGGCTCGCTGCGGTGACGACGACCGGGGAGGCGCTGAAGTACGGCCCCGAGATGTGGCGCACGGACGCCGGTGTCGAGTGGTCGTACTGGGATCTGTGGTACGCCGCGCTGTGCGTGCGCGACCACGGTGGCGACTGGGACGGCTTCGACGCGGCGATCGCGAAGGTCGACCGGTTCGAGACCGAGGCGAGGTGGAGCCATCTGCTGGACCTGCGGGAGCGCCTGGCGGTGGCCGGGCTCAGCGCCGGTGAGCTGGTCGGGGAGGCGCTCGGAGAGAAGGGGATGATCACTCGCGCCCGCGCACGGGTGTTCAAGCAGAGCCTGTCCGAGCGCTACATGACCCCGCCGATGCGCAACCCACCGTCGCTCCGGTTGACCAACCGCGCGCGGTTCGGTCGATGGGCGAGTTTCCCGAGCTCGCCGCAGGAACCCTACGACCGGTTGGTCGCGCTGTTCGGCCTCGACAACCTCGGCAGACGTTACGACAACGACGGCTGGGCGACCGGAGAGCTCGCCTACGACCTGGCCGAGGCAGCCCGATTCCTGGAGAGCGGCGACGGACCGCAGACGCTGGCGGTGCGCCGGGCGATGCTGACGATCGGCCTGGATCTGATGGAGTGCTGCGATGACTCCTACGGCCACCTCGGCGAGGTGATCGGCGAGGCGCTGGAGGTCTACGCCGGCACCGACTGGCGCTCGGCCAGCGCGACGCGGGAGGTGTTCTGGCCGGACTTCCTCGAAATCGTCGCCATGCTGGGCAACTATGGCATCGTGGACCGCCGGGCGGCCGACCTGTTCCGCCGGACCGGCGTGGCTCATGACCTCGACGCCGTCCTCGCCGTCGCCACCGAGCTGCGCTCGGAGTACCTCGCGGCACGGATGACGTGGCACGCCGGCCAGGTAAAGGCGCTGCATGCGCACGCGGTCGCCGCGGCTGGAGCAGAGATCGGTTGTTGAGCCGTCTGGTGCGGTGCCGAGGTCGAGGTGGGTCCGAACGAGGGCGCTACGCTCGCGCGGCTTAAGTTTTGGTACCAGGTTCAGCAGGAGGGGCGCGAACATGGCGGACGAGTGTGAGACAAGCACGGCCGAGCAGCGAGCCGCCCTCGGCCGGGAGCTGCGTCGGGCGCGGCTGGCCGCGGGACTGAGTCAGCGCAAGCTCGGTCTGCGGGTGGACCGTGATCGAAGCACGCTCAGCCGGATCGAGGCCAACGCCAGCACCAACGACGCAGCCTGGTGGAAGTTGGCCGACGACGAGACCGACGCAGGTGGGAGGGTGCTCGCGGCATGGCTCGCGGTCCTTGCGACGGAGCATGGCGCGTCGCTGGAGCTGGCCGCAGCGTGGCAGGAGGGCCGCAGTGTGACGCCTCCGACCGACGAGGGTGTGACACAGATACCCACGGCGCCAAGTGGCGCGCTGACGTCGCCCGGCGATGATGGGTGTCGATGTGCCGAGTGTCTGGCCAGGTGGGTGAGAATGATGAATCTGAACCGACGAGACGCGACGCGACTGATCACGATCTTGACAGCGACGGCGACGAGCCCCGACGGGCTGAGCCACACCGCGCGGGCGATCTCATCGGGGCAGGTGGATCCCGGGGTCATCGACGAGATCGAGGCGATGATTCTGTCGTGCCTGTGGCAGGAGGAGATTTTCGGCCCGTCGGCGGTGTTGCCCACGATGTTGGCTCAGCGGGCGTTGATCGAGGACCTGCTGCGGGACTGCCCTGATGCGACACGTCCGCGCCTGCTCGTCGCGTTCGGGCGGGCGAGCACCGCGTTGGCTTACTACGTATTTGCTCTCGGTGATTTTGACGGGGCTCGGCGTTACTGTGATGAGGCGCGCAGAGCAGCCCATGAGGCGGGTGATGTCTCGTTGGCCGCGTATGCCTTGTACGACATCGCGTTCTTCGCTGCTCAGGCTGGGAAGCACGATGTCTCGACCGATGCCGGGATCGCAGCCGGTCGCCTGGTACGGGGTTGTGACGATGGGCGGCTACGAGCCCTCATCGCTGAGAGGATCGCGGCCAATCACGCACGTCAGGGCAACGTGCGGGCGTGTATGCGTGGGCTTGACAGCGCGTTGGACTGTGTGGATTCCGGCGTCACCACGACCTCGCCTGCCTACTGGTTCTCGAAAGGCAAGCTCCTTTCGCGTGCGAGCACATCCGAGTTGCGACTAGGCCAGCATGCACAAGCTGCGGTGAGCGCGGCGGCCGGGCTGGAACTCTGCCCCCCAGCGACCGGCGGCCGGGCATTCGGTCTGACGCGGTTGGCTGACGCGCGGGTGTTGGCTGGGGAGGTGCCCGAAGCCGCTCGCCTGGTAGCGGAGGCAGCCACCCTCGCGACGCGCTACCGGTCACCACGGCTGGTCACCACGCTGCACGCTTCGCGTGGCCGGATGGCACCGTGGAAGGACACTCCAGCGGTGCGCGAGCTGGATCAACGGCTAGCCGATCTCGACCTGATCGTTCCGGCGACCGTCTAGCGGGCTGGCCCGTCGAACACGTCCCGCAGATCCGCAGCGGTCACTCCGCGCCGGTTGCGACGCTCACCGGTGAGGCCGTGGCAGCACCGTTCAGCGCTGTATCTCGCCATGCTGAGCGACAACGGCATCGTGCACCGGCGGGCGGCCGACCTGTTCCGCCGGGCCGGCGTGGCTCATCACCTGGCCGCGGGCCTGGGCGTGGTGCGAGGTTCGTGATCAGAAGTAGTAGCCAGCGAAATGGTAGCGGCGACGGACCCTCACCGACCCCATCCCACTGCGGCCATGCACCACGAAGTGCGGGGCACCCGCGCGCGGCCACGAGGGCACGGTGCTCTTGACGGTGCCCAACCCGGCAACCAGGCCGTCGATGTTGGCGGTGGCGTCATCGGGCACCAGCAGCTTCGCCGAACCCGCGACCAGATCGAGCTCGATCTCGACGACCGGGTGCGGGTTCTGCGCCGCGCAGAAGTCGAGCACGACCGCGCCCATCGCGCTCTGCACCCGCATCCGGGCCGGGACCGACCAGGCGCCGGTGCGCTTGATGGCCGACATCCCGGAGCGCAGCACGACGGGCGACCCGGACGGCGATGACAACGGCGCCGGCGCCGTCCCCATGCCGGGCAGGTCGGCCAGCGGTGGATGCAGGTCGGCTTCGTAGCGGGCCGCGTAGACGACCGAGAGCCGCTCGTCCAGCTCGGACACCGTGATCCGGCCCTCGGTGAGGGCCTGGTGCAGCTGGGCCGCCACCCGCTCTCGATCGGCATCGGAGACCCGGATGCCCGGCGGATCCGGCGGCTGCGTACTCACACCCGCGAGGATAGTGCGTACTCACACCCGCGAGGATAGTGGGAACCCCCCGCGCTAACCGGCAATCGCCACCCCCATCGACCGGGCCGTTCCTGCCACCGCACGCATCGCCGCCTCGACGTCGGTGGTGTTCAGGTCCGGTAGCTTCCGCACGGCGATGGACCGCAGCGCGTCGCGGGACAGCGTGCCGGCCGGTACGTGCCCGGGCCGAGCGGAGCCGCTGGCGTCCAGGGCGCGCTTGATGAGAAACGACGTCGGCGGGGTCTTGAGCGCCATGGTGAACGACCGGTCGTCGAACACCGTGACGACCACGGGAACGACGTCGCCGCGCTGCGGGGCGCTCATCTCGTCGTAGCGACGCTTGACCTCGACGAGGTTGACGCCGGTCTGGCCGAGCATCTTGCCGAGCTCCGCGACCGCCGCGGCACCCGCTGTGAGCTGCAGGGTTACCTGGTGAATGCGTCTTTTCGAAGGCATGGACCCGAGCCTGTGGGCTCCAGCAGGTGGAGACTCAACCCTATTTCGGGCGGGAGTAGCCTGACGACGATGTCTCGAACGGCGAGGTCTGAAACGGCGAGCCTGCGTGGGTGGGGACGTACCGCGCCCAGCACCGCACAGGTGATCGTCCCCCGGTCCCCCGACGACGTCTCCGCGGCCGTCGCCGCCGCCGGCCCGCGGGGGGTCATCGCGCGCGGCCTCGGGCGCTCCTACGGCGACCCGGCGCAGAACGCGGGCGGCACCGTCCTCGACATGACGGGGTTGGCCACGATCGTGTCCCTCGACGCCGACACCGGCATCGCTGTCGTGGACGGCGGGGTCAGCCTGGACACGCTGATGCGCCGCGCGCTGCCGTTGGGGCTGTGGGTACCGGTGCTGCCCGGCACCCGGCAGGTGACGATCGGCGGGGCGATCGCCGCTGACGTCCACGGCAAGAACCACCACGCCTACGGCAGCTTCGGCAACCACGTTCGGTCGATGGACCTGGTGAGCGCCGACGGCACGGTCCGCACGCTGACCCCCGACGGCCCGGACGCCGAGCTGTTCTGGGCCACCGTCGGCGGCATGGGCCTCACCGGCGTGATCGTGCGCGCCACCGTAGCGCTGCACCGCACCGAGTCGGCGTACTTCGTGGTCGACACCGATCGCACGGCCGACCTCGACGAGCTGATGGCGCTGCTCACCGACGGCTCCGACGACACCTACGGCTACTCGGCCGCCTGGTTCGACACCACCACGACGGGTGCGCAGCTCGGCCGCGCGGTGCTCACCCGCGGCTCGCTCGCCACCCGTGACCAGCTGCCGACCACGCTGCGCCGCGACCCGCTGACGTTCGACGCACCCCAGCTGCTGACGTTTCCCGACGCCTTCCCCAACGGGTTGGCCAACCGCGTGACACTGCGGGCGTTCAGCGAGCTCTGGTACCGCAAGGCCCCGAAACGCCAGCGGGGGGCCGTGCAGAACATCACGACCTTCTACCAGGTACTGGACCTGTTCGGGAACTGGAACCGGGTCTACGGCTCGCGCGGGTTCCTGCAGTACCAGTTCGTCGTCCCCTTCGGCGAGGAGGCGACGGTGCGCCGGGTCGTCGAGAAGATCGCCGCGTCGCCGCACGCGTCGGGACTCAACGTGCTCAAGCGCTTCGGGGAGGCCAACGCGGCACCGCTGTCGTTCCCGCAGCCGGGGTGGACGATCACGGTCGACTTCCCGATCACGCGCGGCCTGCACCGGTTCTGCGAGGAGCTCGACGACCTCGTGCTCCCCGCGGGTGGGCGGCTGTACCTGGCGAAGGAGTCCCGGGCCAGTGCCGAGACGATCCGCCGCGGCTACCCGCGCTTCGAGGAGTGGCGCAAGGTGCGCGACGCCGTCGACCCGACCGGGGTGTTCACCTCCGACCTGGCCCGGCGCCTGGAGCTGACGTCATGATCAACCGAAGTGGAGCGATGAGTTGATCGACGCGGTGGGCAACCCGCAGAGCCTGTTACTGCTCGGTGGGACCTCGGAGATCGGGCTGGCCGTCGTCGAGGCGTTCGCATCCGACCGGCCGCTGCGCGTGGTGCTGGCCGCGCGCCCGTCGGCACGGCTGGACGCGGCGTGCGCCCGGTTGGAGACGCTCGGGTGCGCCGTCGAGACGCTGCCCTTCGACGCGCGCGCCCTCGACACCCACACCGAGGTGGTCCGCAAGGCCTTCACCGGCGGTGACATCGACGTCGCGATCGTGGCGTTCGGGGTGCTCGGCGACAACGAGCAGGCCTGGACCGACGTCACCGCGGCCGTCGAGCTGGCGCAGGTCAACTACACCGCCGCGGTGTCGGTGGGGGTGGTGCTGGCCGAGCGGCTGCGCGCGCAGGGCCACGGCGCCCTCGTCGCGTTCTCCTCCGTGGCCGGTGAGCGGGCGCGGCGCTCGAACTTCGTCTACGGTTCCACGAAGGCTGGCCTGGACGCGTTCTACTCCGGACTCACCGAGGCGCTGCGTCCCTGCGGTGTCGGGGTGACGGTGGTACGGCCCGGGTTCGTGCACACCCGGATGACCAAGGGCCTCCGGCCCGCGCCGCTGTCCACCACGCCCGACGCCGTCGCCGCCGTGGTGGTGGACGCGGTGCGCAACCGCCGTGAACTGGTGTGGGCCCCGGCGCCGCTGCGGCTCGTGATGAGCGTGCTGCGGCACCTGCCGCGCGCGGTGTTCCGGCGCCTGCCTGTCTGACCCCGGCTCGACGCAGCTTCCGTGCCGGTCGGTGACAACTGCGCGGATCGCCTCATGCGGCACCGAGTTGTGGCAAATGGTGGACCACAGCAGCCCTCCTCCAGGGTGGCCACACCTGGCCCTAATTACGCCAAGTGAAGATCTTCTTTACAGTGGATAGATCAACCACCCGTTCGGGCGACTGTTCGCGATTGGACATGGAGTGCTAGCGTCACCGCGTCAGAAATTGGCCAGTTAGGACGTGTCGATGACAGCAACCTCGACCAGGTTGAGGAGACGATCGGAAATGTACCTTACGTTGGCCTGCACGCAGGATGCCCAGCACTGACACATATCTCTGCCGAGACCAGCGAGAAATGTCTCGGCGGTTTCTGTTGGCCTGCAACCCAAGATTAGCGGCGTGCCGTCTCGGTATTTCCTATCGGTTTGGACCGGGCAATGATTGGCAGGTGTGCGTGGTGACTGAGTCGGTGCAGTTGGATCCTGGTGTTGAAGATGGGCAGCCGCGGTTGAGTTTGGCTCCAGAGGCTGCCCGTAATCTGGCGACGACGACCAAGTCGGTCCCGCAGATGCAGGAGATCACGTCGCGGTGGCTGTTGCGGGTGTTGCCGTGGGTGGAGGCCTCGGGTGGAACCTTCCGGGTGAACCGGCGGGTGACTTACACCGTGGGCGACGGGCGGGTGACGTTCACCACGACCGGTGCCGATGTTCGGGTCATCCCGAACGAGCTCGGTGAGCTGCCGGTGCTGCGCGGTTTCGACGACGCCGCGGTGCTGGGGGCGTTGGCCGACCGGTTCGAGCAACAGGAGTTCGAGGCCGGTAACACGATCGTGGAGGCCGGGCAGCCGGCCGATCAGGTGGTCCTCATCGCCCACGGCAAGGTCAACAAGATTGGTGTCGGGAAGTACGGCGAGCCGACCGTGCTCGACGTGCTCGCCGACGGCGACTACTTCGGGGACCGGGAACTGGTCTACTCCGAAGACACCTGGGACAGCACGTTCCGGGCGGTGACCGCCTGCACCGTGCTGACGCTGCCCCAGCAGGTGTTCGAGGAGGTGATCGGCCAGTCCGAGGCGTTGCAGGCGCACGTCGAACAGTTCCGGGCCACCGCCGGGCGAGCGCAGAACGCCCAGGGTGAAGGCGTCATCGAGCTGACCTCCGGCCATGCCGGGGAGCCGGCGCTGACCGCGACGTTCGTGGACTACGAGACCGCCCCTCGGCAGTACGAGCTCAGCGTGGCCCAGACCGTGTTGCGGGTGCACTCCCGAGTCGCGGATCTGTACAACAACCCGATGAACCAGGTGGAGCAGCAGCTGCGGCTGACCATCGAGGCGCTGCGGGAACGCCAGGAACACGAGATGATCAACAATCGTGACTTCGGGCTACTACACAACGCCGACCTGAGACAACGCATCCACGCCCGCACCGGCCCACCCACCCCCGACGACCTCGACGAACTGCTGGCCACGGTATGGAAGGACCCGGACGTCCTCCTGGCCCATCCGCGCACCATTGCGGCGTTCGGTCGGGAGTGCAGTCGTCGGGGTGTCTATCCGCAGAGCATCGACCTGTACGGGCACATGGTGCCCACCTGGCGCGGCGTGCCGCTGCTGCCCTGCAACAAGATCCCCGTCACCCCGACCCGCACCAGCTCGATCCTCCTGCTCCGCACCGGCATGGAGAAGCAAGGCGTGATCGGCTTGCATCAGACCGGGATCCCCGACGAGGTCCAGCCCGGCTTGAACGTTCGCTTCATGGGTATCGACGAGAAAGCCATCATCTCTTATCTGGTCAGTGCCTACTACTCCGCTGCGGTCCTGATCCCCGACGCACTCGGCATCCTGGACAACGTCGAAATCGGGCGGGAGAGCTAGCGAAGAGCACCGGGAAGGTCAGGCCAGATCATGCAGCCCTTCAAGCTGCCAGATTTCTACATGCCGTATCCCGCTCGACTGAACCCGCGCTTGGACACGGCACGCGAGCACACCAAGGTGTGGGCCCGGGAAATGGGGATGCTGGACTCCCCAGAGGACGCGCCCGGCGTGACGATCTGGGACGAGCGCAAGTTCGACTCCATGGACTTCGCCCTGCTCACCTCCTACACCCACCCCGACGCGCCCAGCCGCGAGCTCGACCTGGTGACCGACTGGTACGTCTGGGTATTCTACTTCGACGATCACTTTTTGGAGGTCTACAAACGCAGCCAGGATCAGGCCGGGGGCAAGGAGTACCTCGACCGGCTACCCCTGTTCATGCCACTAGACCCCGCCGCCCCCTCACCACCGGAGCCGACCAACGCGATCGAGCGCGGACTGATCGACTTGTGGTCACGGACAGTCCCCACAAGATCATTGGAATGGCGTCAACGGTTCTTCCAGAGCACCAAGAATCTCCTCGATGAATCGACGTGGGAACTCTCCAACATCAGCAGCCCACGCGTTCCGAACCCGATCGAGTACATCGAGATGCGCCGGAAGGTCGGTGGCGCCCCATGGTCGGCCGACCTGGTGGAGCACGCTGCATTCGTCGAGATTCCGCCCAGGATTGCGGACACGCGTCCGATGCGTGTCCTCAAGGACACGTTCGCCGACGGTGTGCATCTACGCAACGACCTTTTCTCCTACGAGCGGGAGACCCAGGACGAAGGTGAACTCAACAACTGCGTCCTGGTACTGGAACGATTTTTGAACGTCGGTCCGCAACACGCCGCAGATCTGACCAACGACATCCTGACCTCTCGCCTACACCAGTTTGAGAACACCGCACTCACCGAGTTACCGCCCCTCTTCGAGGAGTGCGGTCTGAACGTGCTGGAACGCGAGAGCGTGCTGCTCTACATCAAGGGCCTGCAGGACTGGCAATCAGGTGGGCACGAGTGGCACCTGCGGTCGAGCCGTTACATGAACGACACGACGAAGCGTGAGCTGTCGGCCGTGGAGCGACTGCTCAGCGGACCCACCGGATTGGGCACCTCGGCCGCACAGGTCAGGCTGTCACCCAGCTCCTTGGGACTACGACGGTTCACGAATCATACCCACGTACCGTACACAGCGGTCGGGCCAGGTGCCCTCCCCGACTTCTACATGCCGTACTCGGCACGGGTCAACGCCAACCAGGACCGGGCCCGTCAATATTGCATTGACTGGGCCCGTCAGATGGGTATGCTCGAGCCGCTCTCAGGCACTGACTTCGGTATCTGGAACGAGACGGAGCTGGCGTCGTTCGACTTCGCGGTCTGTGCCGCCCGGATTCATCCAGAGGCGTCCGGTCCCGAGCTCGATCTGTCGTCGGCCTGGCTGACCTGGGGGACCTATGGCGACGACTACTACCCGGTGGTCTTCGGGAGTACCCGCAACATCGCGGGAGCGAAGGTGCTCACCGCCCGGCTGTCGGCGTTCATGCCGCTGTACTGCGGCGTCGTGCCACCGCCGACCAACCCCCTCGAAACGGGCCTAGCCGACCTGTGGATCCGCACGGCGTCCCCGATGACCATCGAGCAGCGGCAACAGTTCCGGCAGGCCGTCGAGACCATGACGTCGAGCTGGTTGTGGGAGCTCGCGAACCAGCTCCAACACCGGATTCCCGACCCGGTCGACTATATCGAGATGCGGCGCAAGACCTTCGGCTCAGATCTCACGATGAGCTTGGCCCGCATCACCCGGGCCGGCGAGCTCCCCTCAGAGATCTTTCACACCAGGGCGATACGCGGTCTCGAGAACTCGGCTAAGGACTACGCCTGCTTGACGAACGACATCTTCTCCTACCAGAAAGAGATCGAGTTCGAAGGTGAGCTGCACAACGGTGTACTGGTCGTGCAGAAATTTCTCGACCTGGATCGCCCGCAGGCGACCTCGGTGGTCAACGACCTGATGACCGCGCGCCTGCGGCAGTTCGAGCACATTCTCGCGACCGAGCTTCCCGCTCTTGTCGACGAGTTCGATCTGGCTGCGGACGCTCGGACCGCCTTGGATGCCTACGTGGCCGGGCTGCAGGACTGGATGGTCGGCATTCTCGAGTGGCATGTGTTGTGCGACCGGTACGTAGAATCTTCGCTACTCCGACGCTATCGGACGCCTCCGCACCAGCACGGTGGCCCCACCGGGTTGGGCACCTCGGCGAGCAGTGAACTGCTGCGCAGCCTGCGGGCTCAGCTCGGGTACTCGGTCGATGTCATCAATGCGTGAGTCGAGCACTTGCGCGGCTTCGGTGCGCACCAGAGCTTGGCGTTCCAGCACGTGGATGATCTTCTGGGCATCTGGGGCGACCCGTCCGTGACCGGTAAGCCGGTCCATACGGACCCTGCGCTGCCGCAAGAAGTCCCTTCCCGTGGTAGCCGCCCTGACCGACACCGCTGGCGGATGCGCCTGGAGCCAGCCTCAGGTCGACGACCAGCTGGCACAGGCGACGCGGCGCCGCAGTCCCCACCCAGGCCCACGGACACGAGCCGCCCGAGAGCTGGACGGCTCGCCCGAATAGCCACCCGCCGGGCCCACTGAACCCCACCCGCCCGCAGAGCCGGCTCACGCACCCCGATATGGACACATATCAGGGTGCGAACCGGCCGTTCGGCCCCGACGTGGTTACATACCGGGATTCGAGTCGCTAGACGACGAGGGCAAGGCTGCTGATCATCTCTTGGATGTCGGGGCGATGCTGGAACGGTCGGGCGACCTTCTGAAGGTCCGTCGCGAAACCCTCCACCCGGACCGAGCGAATCCCGCTCGTTCGGACACCGAGGAGCCCTCCCTTGCTGACCGCGACGGCCGCATCAGGATCCCGGGCACGCAGGTAAACGCCAGCGGCCATGAGATGACATAGCGCCCGGCTCCGGGCGAAGTCGTCACCGTACCCCGCCGCCGCCACCATCAGCCACTGGTGATCGACATTTTCACCGGCCAGTGTAGGCGCCCACAGCGCACCAAATCAGCCCGACAGCCGAAGGCCATCTCCAGCGCGATCATTGGTCGATAGGGTTGCCCCGTGCTCTCGCCCGCCCGCTCGGCGACCCCGCCTGAGCTGGACAGCCCCCAGCGACCGCGCCGCGACCCCCGCTCCGGGGGTTGCCCGATCCGGGACGCGCGGGCGGTTCGTGCTCGTACTCGGGCTGATCGCCGCGCTGGCCGCCGTGGCGTTTCCGTTCGCCCCCGTGCAGCAGCCCGAGGTCCGCTACACCTGGACGGCGACCGACGGGGCGGCCGCGATCCCGCTGCTGCCCTACCAGCCCGTCGCGCTCACCGCGGCGGTGGAGTGTGCGAATGCTCGCGACGGCGGGCGGGTCCTGCTGTCCACCGTGGCGCCGCGTCCGGACCCGGCCGCCGAACCGCTGTCCGGTCTGCGGATCACGACCTCCGGCGACGAGCTACAGGTCATCAGCGCCGGCGTGAACCTGGGTGGGGTCGCGCTGCCGGTCGGGGACTGCACGGTCACCGTCGTCTCCGACCCCACGCGGACCACCGTGCTCCTCGACGGCGCGCCGGTGCACACCCGAAACGGCGACGTGCGGCCCGACGTCGCGGGCGCGTTCACCGAGGCGCCGTCCGGCGTCGGGCTGGAACTGACCGCGGACACCCGCTTCCAGACGACCATCTCCCCGCTCAAAGCCGCGCTCGGTGCCGTCTGCGGGCTCGCGCTGCTCGGGATGCTCGTGGCGCTGCGCCGGGCCGACCGCGCGGCGACGGCATCCGTGCGGCTGCTGCCCCGGCGCTGGTGGCTCCCCGTCCGGCCGACGGCGCCGTGGCGGCGGTGCTCGGGTTGTGGTGGTTGATCGGCTCGATCACCGTGGACGACGGCTACATCGCCGGCATCGTCCGCAGCCGCGGCAGCAACGGCCTCATCGGCAACGTCTACCGCTGGCTCAACGCACCCGAGGCCCCGTTCAGCTGGTTCTACGACCTGTACTACCTGTGGTCGCTGATCTCCTCCTCCACCCTGTGGATGCGACTGCCGTCCACGCTGCTGGGGCTGCTGTGCTGGGGACTGCTGTCGCGGCTGGTGCTGCCCCGGCTGGGCCGGTTCGCCGCGCGCCCGTCGGTGCGCTGGCTGGCCGCGCTCGCGTTCACCGTCTGGTGGATCCCGTTCAACCTGGGCCTGCGGCCCGAGCCGTGGGTGGCCGTCGGCGGGCTCGCGGTCTTCCTCGCCCTCGAGCGGGCGCTGGCCACCCGCCGGGTACTGCCGCTCGCTGTCGCGCTGCTGCTGGCCGGGGCGACGGCGGCGCTGACGCCGGGCGGGATGATCGCGTTCACGCCGCTGCTGGCCGCCGCGCTGCCGGTGCTGCGGCTGCTGCGGGCACGCCGTGACCTGCACGTGCTGCCGCTGGTAGCGGTGCTCCTGGCCGCGCCGGCGTCGGCAGTGCTGCTGATGGTGTACGACCAGAGCCTCGCCGGGACACTCGAGGCCACCCGGGTGCGCAGGTTGATCGGCGGGGGCCAGCCGTGGCACCAGGAGCTGGTGCGCTACACGACGTTGCTCGAGCCCGCCTCGTTCCAGGGTTCGATCGGCCGCCGGGCCGCGGTGCTGTGCACCCTGCTGGCGGTGGCCGGGGTGGCGTGGTCGCTACGACGCTCGCGGACCACCGGCATCGCCACCGGGCTGGCCCGTCGCCTGGTACTCGGGCTGATACTCGGGTTGGCCGTCATGACGTTCAGCCCGACGAAGTGGACCCAGCACTTCGGCGGCCTCGCCGGCTACGGCGCGGCCGTGCTCGTGCTGGGCCTGGTGACGTGGTCGGCCGCCGCGCTGCGGGGCCGGCCGCAGGCGCTGCTCGCCGGGCTCGGTGCGGTGACCGTCGTCGGCGCCCTCGTGCTGGCCGGGTACAACACCTGGCCCTACGCGTCGGGCTGGTTCGACCTGACCTTCTCCGCCGTGGCCCCGCAGGTGGCGGGCGTATCGGCGGCGAAGATCGCACTCGTCGGGGGCGGCGCGCTCGTGCTCGGACTGCTCGGGCGTTCGGCCTGGCTGCGGGCCGGCGGGGCCTTAACCGTCCCGGCGCCGCGGTGGGTGCCCACCCCGGCGCCGCTGGTGGCTGTCGGGCTGGCGGCGGTGCTAGCGCTGCAGGTCCTGGGCTTCGCCCGGACCGCGATCGAGCACCGCGACAGCTACACCCTCGCCTCCGACGCAGTCGCGACGCTGCGCGGCGAGCCGTGCGGCCTGCAGCGCCTGCTGGCGGTGGAGACCGACCCGGCCGCCGGGCTGCTGCCCGCGCGCCCTGGGCCAGCGCCGAGCCTGCGGGCGATCCGTCCGGTCGACGTCGGCGGCCGTACGCTGCCCGGGATCGCGGTCGCGGGCACGACGACCACCGCCTGGTTCACCCTCGACGCCGAGCAGCGCGGCGGCGCCCTCCCGGTGGTCGTGACGACGTCGGGCACCGCGCAGCCGGGCGACGCCCTGTACCTGGAGTTCGGCGCCGACGGCGACCGCGTCCTGGAGCGGCGTCGCCTGAGCCCGGACAGCGTCGAGCCCCGCGACACCCGGGCGCCGGCCCCGGCCGGTGCCGACGCCGTCCGGCTCGTGGTCGAGGCACCGACGGCAGGTGCCCGCGTGCCCGCGCTCGCGTCACTGCCCCGCGTGCCCCGGCTGACGCCGATGACCGACATCCTGCCCGCGGGCAGCGCCGCGATCCTCGACTGGCCGGTCGCGTTCCTGTTCCCCTGCCTCACCCCGGAGCCACTGCGGTTGGGCACTGCCGGGCTCGCGCAGTGGCGCGTCGCGCCGCCAGCGACCGACCCGGCAGCGGCGATCACCTACTCACCGGGGTTCGGCGGCTCCTTCGCCGCACCCCGGCAACTGGTCACCGAGCAACGGATGGCGACCTACCTGCGCGGCGACCCGATCCGTGACCCCGCCCAACTCTACCGCTGGATTCCGAACGAGCCGCTCACCCAGCCGACCCCCGTCGTTGCCGAGCACAGCGTCACTGGCTGGCACACCACCGGCCACGCACGGGTCACCGGGCTCGACCCGGTCGGTTGACCCGCCCGGTCGGTTGACCCGGAGGTCGCTACAGGCCACCCCTGCTACAGAGCGGAAGAAGTGGGATTCCGCACCACGAACACCGACGACTCCCCCGAACCAGGCTTGAGGAACAGCCGCCCGGCGAGGAACTGCGTGAGCGAAGGCACCGCGTGAAGCACCGCGTCGAGAAGCTTCGGCAGCCTGCGGTACGGCACGTTCCACAACCCGTCGCTGCCCTCGCGTAGTACGGTGAACCCGGCTGTGGTGAACAGCTCACGCCAGGCGTCGTGCGGTTTGAGATTGATGTGAGTGGGGTCCTGGTAGCCGGTCCATCCCGCACCGGACAGCGCGCAGGCCCGTCCCGCCGGATCGGGCATGACGACGAGCGCGCACCCCTCCGGCACCAGCACCCGTCGCCAGCACGCCAGCACCGCGCTGACCGTCTCGTCGTCGAGATGCTCGAGGACATGGATCGCGGTGAGACCGCGAAAGGCACCGCTCGGGATGTCGGCGAGCGTGGTGTGCACCGGGGAGTCGGGCGCCGTCTGCCGCGACAACTCCGCCGAGTACGCCGAGATTTCGAATCCGGAGGCTGAGCCATGTTCGGACAGCCGCCGTAGCAGGTGCCCGGTGCCGCAACCGAAGTCGAGGTAGGGGCCAGAGCCGAGGTAACGGCGCACCATCCGGACGTACCAGCGCAGCGCCGGGCGGTCGCCCGCCTGCCCGTTGCCGTCGTAATAGGCCGCGTCGTAGTCGTCGGGCTCACCCCGGCTCGGCTCGAAATCGGTGGTCACCGCGTGGACCTGCCGTAGTGAGCCGCCTTGTCCAGCAGCACCTCGTAACCGTCGAGCACGGCCGAGACGGAGAACGCCTCGTGCGCCCGCGCGGCGCCCTTGACCCGATCCGGCGGGTCAGCCTGCAGGGCACGCAGGGCACCGGTGATCGCGTCGGCATCGGCGGGCGGGACGACGGTGCCGAAACCGGTCTGGGCCACCGGCCGGCGGACCCCTGGGAGATCACTGGACAGCACCGGGACCCCGGCGAGCATGGCGACAGCCTGCACGATCCCGAACGCCTCGAACGCGTTGACGCTCGGCAACGTGAACACGTCGAGGGAGGCGTAGAAGTCGCCGATCCGGTTCTCAGGCACGAAACCGAGCAGGCGGATGCGCGGGTCGTCACCCATCGCAGCCCGCACCTGGTCGATCACGCTGCCACCCACGACATGGGTGAAGTCACCGCCGATGAGCAGCCGCGCGTCGGGGTCGGGCAGCGCGCGGAACCCGTGGACCAGGTACTCCAGGCCCTTCTCGCGCACGATCCGACCGAGGAAGCCGACGTGCAGCCCGTCGGTCTCCCGGTAGGTCGGCTCACCCGGCGGTGGCGGCGGGCAAGGCGGCGCGACGACCACCATCGACGGCTCGATCGAAGGCCACATCCGGCTGTGCCGGGCGTAGTCCTCGCTGGTGACGGCCACCGCGGCAGCGCGCCGCATCGCCAACCGGTTCGAGGCGTCGACGACCAGGCGCTGCATGTTGTTAATCATGCCTGGCGGCAGCGTGACATCGCAGTGATAGGTCGCCACCAGCGGGGTGCGCAGACCGAACGCGATCGCGCCGGCCTCGAGCATCGGCAACTGCAGCGCACCCACCGTCGCCCGCGCGATCGTGGAACGCGCCTGCAGCACCAGCTGCGGGCTGATGACCCCGCGACCGAGCTGCGCAAGCACCGGGGCGCGCAGCACGCGCACCCCGTTGATCTCCTCGATGTGCGGCAGCGACGAGTCGTAGCGACTGGTCACAACTGTGACGCGACGGCCCCGGGCAGCGAGACCCTCGGCGATGTCGCGCGCCATGTTCGTCAGTCCGGATACGTACGGCGCGTAGTAGGTGAGCGCGATGACGAGATCGTCATGGCGGGGTTCAGGTGACATTCTGCAGCACTCGCTCTCGTCGTTCGGTCAACACCAGTGCGGTGCCGACCAGCCACCCGGCCATCGAGCCGAGGAAGAAGGCCAGTTCGGCGCGGAGCAGCAGATCCGGCACCACTGCCAGGACGAGGCTGGCGACGACCAGCCCGGACAGCCAGCTCCACCCCACCAGCCGATGGCGCGCCGAGGCCACCAGCACCTGTGTGACGAGCACCAGACCGATATAAGCGGCCACGCCCGCAGCGAGCAGCGCGACGTGCCCGGCCGGGAGCACGTACCGGGCACCGAAGATCAGCCTGATGAGCCAGGGTCCGGCCAGCAGCCCTGCCCCCACGGCGGCGACGCCCAACGCCAGCAGCCCGAGTGAGATCCTTCGCACTACGCGGAACAGCGCCGCCCGGTTCCCGGAGTGCAGGGTCGCGGTGAGCATCGGCAGCAGGGCGGTCTGCAGCGGCACCACGAGAAACAGCGGGATTCGGGTGAGGGTGAACACCGCGAGGAACTGTCCCGCCCGCGTGGCGTCCGGCGCGGACTGCGCGAGCACGGGCACGAGCACCGGCGGGCCGTTCAGCAGCAGCTGCGCGCACAGTGACCCGAGCAGCAGCGGCGCGACCGCGGACCGCACCGCGCGCGGTCTGAGCCATCCGGCCGCCGGATCGGGCTCGGTGCTGGCTCGCGTGCGCCTGCGCAGCAGCGACAACAGCTGGGGTGCGTGCGCGAGCCCGATCGCGGCGACCAGCGTCCAGGCGAAACCCACACTGCCCGGATCGGCGACCAGGACGGCGACCAGCGTCGCGAAACCGACCCGCAGCACGGCGTCGAGAACCATGATGGCGGCGTGGCGGCCCATCCGGTCCATGCCGATCAACGCCCCGCGCACCACGAACTGCCCGGCTGAGACCAGGCAGAGCACGCCCAGCGCGACGACGGCACTGGCGTGTTCACCGAACGCCCGCGACAGCAGCGGCCATCCCAACGCGACCACCGCGAGCTGGGCGAGCGCCATCGTGGCTGCGGTGAACAGCGCCGCCCGCAGCACACCGAGCGGGCGGCCCGGAGTCTGCAGCAGCCGGGCCGTCTCCTGCTCGACGGAAAGGAACATCCCAAAGCCCGCAACCTGGGCCAACGCCCAGAAAGCGCCGAAGTATGCGTACTCGGCCGCAGGCAGGCTCCGGGCGACGATGGCCAGGTACACGTTGACCAGCAAGCCGGAGGTCACGATGCCCAGACCGACCAGCCCGAGCGTTCGCGAGCGGGAACCGGGAGTGCTAGCCAGGGCTCTATACCTCCACGACGTGATCGAAGACGATCGGGATTATGCAGCTACCGCTGCGGTCCGGGTGGTTCGGGTGGTTCGGGTCCCACCGGGCCGAGCGGTCAGCTCATCGCGCGGACCACATAGAGGTAGCTGCGCCAGCGCGGTCCGGCGCTGGCGTCCTCCTCGATCGACACCGTGACGCCCCCGGCCGCGGCCACCAGCCGGGTGACGACGGCCGGACCGGTGCCGTGCATCTGCATCCCCTTGCGTAGCCGGTTGAGCACCGCTGTCGGCAGCAGCTTGAGCACGATGCCGACCGGGCCATCGACCGGCTCGGACGGCAGCTGAAACACCACGATCGCGCCAGGTGCGGCGATCCGGAGGAACTCGCGGATGTAGCCGTGGGACAGCGTCGGTGGCATGTGCTGGAGCACCCGGCAGGTGTAGACGAGATCGACGGTGCCGCTGGGGATCGACGCCAGATCGGTGCCGTCGTTGAGCAGGAACTCGCAGCGCCGGTCGTCGACGATCTCGCTGGCCTTGGCCAGCATCGTCGGCGAGAGATCGACCCCGATCACCCGGACGAATCCGGCGGCGGCCAGGCCAGCGGTGAGCCGGCCAGGACCGCAGCCGAAGTCGAGAGCAGTGCCCATCGTCGGGCTGACGCCGCGGCGGGACAGCAGCGTGAGCACCGCATCGACCTCGATGCGGCCACTGCGCAAGAACTCGCCGACGTCCCATCGACCGCCTTTGCCAGCGTTGGTCAGCGCGGCCCACAGGGGATCCTCGTCGCCGAGCGCAGTCCACCGGTGCGCGACGTCGGTCAGTTGGCTCCGCATCGGGGCCACTATAGAAGGTCGGTCCGACTCGGGGACTCTCGGTCCGAATCGGGGACTCAGTGGGTGGGCCCACCGCATGTGCTTCCTGACCCGGCTGACAGCATGGTCAGCCGTGACTGACGTGTCCGACTCCGTGCGGGAGGACGTCGCGGTACCGGTCGGGGACGACGCCCCCCCTGCCCCGCCGCCCGTCACCCGTCGCCCAGGCATCGCGTTGCTCGCCGGGCTCACGGCACTCGTGGCCGTGGTCTGCGCGGCACTGCTGCCCTTCGCCCCGGTGTCGGTCAACGAGCCGACGGTGAGCTGGCCCCGCGACCCCGCCCGACCGGAGTCGACACTGCTGTCGCTGACCGCCTACCGGCCACTGGCCCTCGACATCCGGTTCAGCTGCGACGTCGCCCGGCTGGCGCAGGCCAATGGCGGCGTCGTGGTCTCGACCGCGCGCCCGGAGTCCCTGTCCGCCGCAACGACCGGGATGGTCGTCAGCGCCCGCCAGGATCGGCTCCAGGTCCGCGCGCTGGACCGGCTGCTGCTCGACGAGCCGCTCGGCGCAAGCTCGTGCGCGTACCGGATCACCGGTGCGAGCGGCGGCCTGCCCAGCTTCGTCGGCCCGCCGCCGGACCCCGCCGATCCCGCCGCGCCGGACCTGACCGCCTTCGCCGGGCCGCGCAACGCCAAGCTCATCATCAGCCGGGACGGCGCCGAGCTCGCGCGCACCCCCGCGGAGCAGCTCCCGGACGTCGACGTCCTGGCCACCTCGGTGACGACCCTGCCGACGGGGGGGCTGGCCGTCGAGCTGCGGGTGGACGACGAATTCACCAGCAGCCCCACACCCCTCAAAAGCGTTCTGACCTGGACGCTGGTAGGGGCCCTGCTCGCCACGGCGGCGCTGCTGTGGCGGCTGGATCGGTCGGCACCCCGGGCGCCCAGGGCGCCGCGGGTGTGGCAGCCCGGATGGCCGCGGCTCGTCGACGCCGTGGTGCCCGCGATGATCGTGTTCTGGATGTTCGTGGCCCCGGCCACCGACGACGACGGCTACTACGCCGCGATGGCGCGCAACTCGGTGATCTCCGGTGAGGTCGGCAACTACTATCAGCTCTACGATCAGAACTTCACCCCGTTCACCTGGTTCTACCAGGCACTGGGTTGGTGGCAGCAGCTCGCGGGCGACGCCGTGGTGCAACAGCGGATCCCGGCCGCCGCCTTCGGCATCCTCACTTGGGTGGTGCTGCGCCGCTATGTCGTGGCCGCGATGGCGCAGTGGGCGCCGCCGGGTGACGGTGTGCGGGCGGCCGCGGCCGCTGTGCTCGCCGTGGCGTTCCTGGCGTGGTGGGTTCCGCAGGACATGGGCGTGCGGCCCGAGACGGTGGTGGCGATGTGCGGTGCGGCCACGCTACTCGCCGTCCTCACCGCGGCCCGCAGGCAGCGGTTCGCGTTCGCCTGGCTCGCGTTCGCGCTGGCCGGCCTAGGATTCACCGCGCACCCGACCGGGTTCACGCTGTTCGCTCCGCTACTCGCCGGGCTGCCGCTACTCTGGCCGCTGGTGCGGGTGATCGGCGACCGCACGGGGACAGCGTTACGCACGCTGGCCGTGGTGTCCGGCGGCATGGTCGCGCCGCTGATGGCCTTCGCCGACGGAGCGCTGCGTGACTTCCTCCGCGGTCAGGCGCTCTTCCTCTCCATTCAGAACCAGGAGGGGTGGACCACAGAGATCCAGCGCTACGGCTTTCTCCTCAACCAGATCCCGATGGGCAACTTCGCCAAGCGGGCCGCGGTGCTGGCGTGCCTGGTCGCGCTCGTCTGGTTCGTCGTGCTCGCCGCCGCAGCGCACGCACGCCGGATCGCTCTGCCGACGCCGCTGTGGCTGGCCGGGTCGGCCACCGCGCTCGCCTTCGCCGCGCTCTGGCTCACCCCGTCGAAGTGGAGCCACCACTTCGGCGCACTCTCCGGCGTCGGTCCGGTGTTCCTGGCGCTGATGCTGGTGCTGGCGGTACCGCTGGTGCGGCGCGTGCTACCGGACGGGCGGCTGCCCCTCGGTGTGCTCGCCGCCGCCGGGACCTCGTTCGTCGTCGCGATCGCACTCGCCTGGCACGGCCCGAACCAGTGGCCCTACGCCTGGCTGGAGGGGGTCCACCGGCCGAACCTGCCGCCTGCGGTGCGCAACGTCTCCCTGGACAGCCCCCTGCTCTGGGGGTTCGCCGTGGTCGTCGTGGGACTCGCGCTGGTCGTCTCGGGATGCCTGCTCGGTGCCCGGGACCTGCGGCTGCGTGCCCTGCAAGCGGTGCCGGTCGTCGTCGTGGCCTCGCTCGTGGGCACCACCGTTTACACGGTCGGCACGTTCGGGGCCGCCGCCGTCGAGGGCGTGCCCCGGGAGTCGATCTGGGCCCAGGGCTTCGCCGACCCGACCGGGCAACAGTGCGGTGCCGCCGGTGTCGTGCAGGTACTCGACCCAGCCACCGCCGAGCCGCTCTCCCCGGTAGCCGGGCTGCCCGCGCCACCGGCGCCGGACGGTTTCGTGACCGGCGCCGGTTTCTTCGACGGCAACCGCCCGCAGGGGCCCGGTGCGGCGCAGGTGTGGGGCAGCCTCGTGGCTCGGGACGACCACAGCGCCGAGCGCAATAACGGCGAGATGACCACCGGGTGGTACCCACTCCCGGCCGGGCTCACCAACGGTGCAGCGACCACCGTGCTGGCTGCCGGGACGCTGTCGGACGGCAACACCCTCACCGCCGTCTACGGCCGCCGCTCGGGCGCCGACGTGACCCCCACCGGCACCCAGCCGCTCACCGACACCGCCCGCGCCCCCACGTGGCGCACCTTCACCCTCGAACCCCCTGCGGATGCTGACGTCGTGCGGCTGGACGCGGTCGACGCGACCGGCGCCACCGACGGCTGGCTGGCCTTCACCGCCCCCGCCGTGCAACGGCCGGTGACGCTCGAGAACTACCTGCCCGCGGCGGCGCCGGTCGCGCTGGCCTGGCCACTGGCGTTCGCCTACCCCTGCCAGCGGCAGCCGACGGTGGTCGACGGTGTCACCGAGGCGCCCGCGTACGCGGTGCTGTGGGGCGACACGGCGCTGTCGGGGTTCACCGACGGCACCTGGCAGACCTTCCGAGGCGGCGCGTTCGCGCCCGTGCTCCGGTCCCAATCGGTGCAGCAGCTCGCGGTCGTCGCCGGCGTCGACCCGAACATTCAGGTGTACACGTTCACCACGGGGCTGGCGCGGGACGCCTACACGCTGACCGAGACGCGCCGCACGGTCTCCGGTGCCTCTGTCGCCACCGGGACCCGCCCGTCCGAGGCAGCCGCTGGCTGACCCCGGAGACGTCCGCGTCGTCCGATCCCCCCACAATGGTCAAAAGCCCTGACACCCGACCGTGAGGACGGCCGCTTCGCATGCTTCGCACACCGGACAGCACGGACACGGCAACCGAGGCTCGGCCCGTCGCCGCGGAGCACCCGGCACCGTCACGGCTCGTGGCGCAGCGGGGGTTGTTCTTCGGGCCCTCGGCCCTGGTTCCGGAGGACCTGTACGCGGTCGTCGAGTCCGGCGCCGCCCGTCGGGAGCGCACGCAGGTGGCGCTGGCGCCGAACAGCCGGGTGAGCACCAACACCTACTTCGGCCGGTTCCACGCCACCTACTGGCAGCGCTGGACGGCCGTGACCACGGTCGAGATCGACGCCGTCGTCACCGGCACCGGCCGGGTGCGCGTCCTGGCCTCGGACACCAACAAGGTGTGGCGCATCGTCGCGGCCCGCGACGTCCACGACGCTGACGCGCTCCCGATCCGGCTGACGGCGCCGGTCGACCGCTTCGTCGACGGCGGCGGGATGTGGCTGGAGCTCACCACCGAGACCGGTGAGCTGACCGTCACCGGCGTGCGGTGGAGCGTGGCCACGCTCCACCCGGTACCCCGCACCGACGTCGTCATCTGCACGTTCAACCGCGTCGAGGACTGCCTCAACACGCTGCAGGCCCTCGCCGACGACCCGCAGGCACTGCGGACGGTCGGCACGGTCTACGTCGTGGACCAGGGCAGCGATCCGCTCGAGTCACGCCCCCGCTTCGCGACGGTCGCCGCGGCGCTGGGCGAGCGGCTGCGCTACCTGCGCCAGCCCAATCTCGGCGGGGCCGGGGGCTTCAGCCGCGGCCTGTTCGAGGCCACCGCGGGCGAACCGGACACGCACTCCGACGTCCTGCTGATGGACGACGACGTGCTGCTGGAACCGGAGATCCTCATCCGGCTCACCGCGTTCGCGGCGAGCACCACGCACCCGACGATCGTCGGCGGGCAGATGCTCAACCTGCTCCACCCCACCCATCTGCACATCTCCGCCGAGTACGCCGACCCCGAACAGCTCACGGTCGGCATCCCGATGCCGGGTGCACTGCGCGACCAGGACCTGCTCGGGCTCGACGAGCACGACCTGCCGATCAACCAGGAGCGCCGCGTCGACACCGAGTACAACGGCTGGTGGTCGTGCCTGATCCCGGCCGCGATCGTGCGCGCGATCGGCTACCCGCTGCCGCTGTTCTTCCAGTGGGACGACATCGAGTTCGGCTACCGGGCCCGCGCGCACGGCTATCCGACGGTCGCGCTGCCCGGCGCCGGGGTGTGGCACGCCGACTTCGGGTGGAAGGACTGGGACGAGTGGCACCGGTACTTCAACCTGCGCAACGGCCTGATCACCGCGGCACTGCACACCGACTTCTCCGCCCGACGCATCACCCGCAAAATCGGCCAGCTGCTCGCGCAGTACCTCGTCGCGATGCACTACGGCCTGTCGGCCACGCTGCTGCAGGCCGTCGAGGACTTCCTGGACGGCCCGGAGATCCTGCGCGACGGCTCCGCCGCGGCCGCCGCGGAAATCCGCCGGATCCGAGCTGCGTACCCGGAGACCGTCATGCACCCCATGTCGGAACTGTCAGGTCACGTGTCGGACTTCCGTGACCTGGCGGTGGTTCGGGCCAGGAACCCGCCCGGCCGCGAGCGGCTCACCTGGCTCAAGCGCGCCGTCTACCACCTCATCGGCCGCTCAGTGAACCCCACGGGTTTCGTGCCCGCCGGTGACGCACACTGGTGGCACGTGTCAAACTTCGAGCGCGCCGTCGTCACCGACATGTCTGAGCAGGGCTTCCGGGTGCGCACCCGCAACCGCGCACTGGCACTGAAGCTCGCCCGACGCGGGGCTCGGACACTGCGCCGGTTCATGTCCGAGGGCCCGGCGGCGGCGCAGCGGTACCGCGAGGAGATGGGACAACTCACCAGCCGCGCGAACTGGGCCCGGCTCTACGGCGTAGACGAGTAACTCGGCTCGGCCTCAGCGGTCGGTTGCTTTCGGGTGCCCAGTTCCAGCGTAGGTGACCCACACGGTACGAGTCGTATCCTCGATCAGATACCAGATACGTCCGCCTCCGGTGACCTCAAACTGCCACTGCTCCAGGTCGGCTCCTCTGCGACCTCCGGTGGAGAGACTACCGCGCAGCCTGTGGTGCCGTTCAGTGGAGTTAGCCGGCCGAGGAGTGGCGCGGATGGTCTCGAAGGCGCGTCGCAGATTCGCGGGCACCGCGCGAGCAAGCTCATCCCAGCCTTTGGCGCTTTCGGCGTTGTCGAAGCGGATGTCGTATTCCTTGCCGACGCGCGGCGGAGCAGCACGATCGCCACGTTTGGGACTCACTCGCCGTCCTCGAGGTCAGGAGGCAGGACCGGGCCGTGATCCTCTCCGCGGGGTGTCAACAGTAGAGCGTGCAGTTGCGGATCGGCGTGCACTTCGGCGGTGTGCCGCCACTCGAGGAGCAGTTGAGCGATCGGGGCCACGTTGTCGACCGATGCGGCGGCCTCGGTGACGTCGATGAACTCCTGGACCAGGATGGAGAGGTCGGCAGCGGGGAGGAACCGTATCCAGGGCAGGACCTCGGGCAGCAGCTCCTCGAGAAGTGCGTGCCCCCCGGCGTGGCGGACCAGAGAACTCAGCAGACGGGCGGTGAGCTCGATGACCTCTCGTTCATGCTCGGCCCGAGCTGCTGACATGACGACGAGGTCCTCGGCGTCGCGTCGCCGTAGCCGTAGCGCGCGCACAGAGGCAAGGCGCCCGGTGGCGGCGGTGGGATGCTGGATGAACTCGGTGAAGGCAACGTCCTCCAGCGGCACACTCATACCCCTACAGTACCCCAACGGTCATGTGCAGTCAGCGGATTCCACCGCTGGCCAGGCGACTTCCTCCCTTGCCGATCAAGGCTGACAGACCAGAGTCGTCAGCTGACGAGAGGGAGGGCTTCGGCGAGCTTCGGGCGCCAGGGCGCATCGGGGAAATTCCGACGACGCTCCCGCAGATCGAGGTGGTCGTTGACCTCCGCGAGGAAGTCCGGCGAGATCTTGGGTCCGTCATCGACGGCCACAGACGCCGGGTCGTAGGCCTGGAACCACCCGGCCACCTCACTCCAGTTCCACAGCGGGTTCGGCGAGACCTGCCGGGCGATCGGAGCGGGAAAGCCACCCGGACCCCGGATACCCCGGATGAGCTGGCCGATGTTCTGGCGCGTGCGACCGAGGCGCTCGGCGATCTCCGCGGCCGTGAGCCGGTCGTCCTCTGTGGTCGCCCGCACGACACGAGCACCGATGTGCGCGCCCGCCTCGATCTCGACGATCGCCGTGAGCACAGCTGTCTCGGGGGAATCGGCGGCACGGTCGACGAGAGCATGGATGCTTCCGTCGCGCTCACGGGAGAACGTGGCATCGTCGCAACCGGCTGCGAAGAGCGCATCGAGGTCGCTGTCGGTGAGCTCGATACCAGTGAGGATCAGTCGGAAGCTCCACTCAATCATGTTGTCTCCTCCTCGACACCGTGATCGTGCTGGTCAATCCACCGGCGCAGCTGCTTCCCGTGGTTGTGCGGTCGTTGCGAGGCTGGGTCGTGCCTGATCTTAAGCCGGGCCGAAGCCAGCGGTTCACTGTGTTGCTGCGGTGGTGGCTGAGATGCTGTGGGTCATGGCCGAGCCCCGAGAGCTGCCGCGGCGGGTGTTCCTGAGTCACACCTCGGAGCTGGCGCGGTTCCCGGTCGGGCGGTCGTTCGTGGCGGCAGCGGAATCTGCGGTGTCCCGGGCGGGGGACGCGGTGGTCGAGATGGCGTACTTCCCCGCAGCTGATGCGACGCCGGCGCAGGTGTGCCGGGACGCGGTCGCTGCGGCGGAGGTGTTCGTGCTGGTCGCCGGGTTCCGGTACGGGTCGCCGGTGTGGGACCGCCCGGAGGTGTCCTACAGCGAGCTGGAGTTCGAGGCCGCCGCGCAGGCCGGGGTGCCGCGGTTGGTGTTCCTGCTCGACGAGCAGACCGAGGGTCCGGCGGGGCTGTTCCGTGACCCGGAGTACGGGACCCGGCAGGACGGGTTCCGGGACCGGCTGCACGGCAGCGGTGTCACGATCGCGACGGTGTCGTCAGCGGATCAGTTGGAGACCGCGGTCCTGCACGCGCTGACCGGGCTGCCTCGGTCACGGGCCGGGGAGAGACCTCCTGTTCGGGTCTGGGGGATTCCGGCACGCTCGGCGGCCTTCACCGGCAGGGAGGATCTGCTGGCCCGGTTGCGGCTGGCGTTGCGCGCAGGGAATCCAGCGGTAGTCCAGGCGGTGCACGGTATGGGCGGGGTGGGGAAGACCACCGTGGCGATCGAGTACGCCCACCGGTTCGGCGGCGAGTACGACGTGGCCTGGTGGGTCCCGGCGCAGGATCCGACGCTGGTCCCGGACCGGTTGGCCGAGCTGGCCCACGCCCTCGACCTGGCCACCGCCGCCGATGAGGCAGAGGTGGCGGTGGCACGGCTGTTCGGAGCGCTGCGGGGTCGCGAGCGGTGGCTGCTGGTGTTCGACAACGCTGAGGACCCCGCCGCGCTGTCGCGGTTCCTCCCCGGCGGGCCGGGCCATGTAGTGATCACCTCACGGAACCCGGACTGGACCGGGTTCGGTGCCGCGGTCGCGGTGACGGAGTTCACCCGCGCCGAGTCGGTGCAGCTGCTGTGCTCCCGGCTACCCGACCTCGACGAGTCCGACGCGGGGCGGGTGGCCGAGGCTGTTGGGGACCTGCCGTTGGCGGTGGACCAGGCCGCCGGGCTGCTGTCCGCCACCGGCCTCACGGTCGAGGCCTACCTCACCCTGCTGGACGAACGCACCGAACAGGTCCTGGCTCACAACGGCGCCGGGGGATACCCGGTGTCGCTGGCCGCGTCCTGGGCGGTCGCGTTCGACCGGCTCGCCGACGACGATCCGGCCGCGTTGCAGCTGCTGACCCTGGTCGCCTGGCTCGGCCCCGAACCGGTGCCGCTGACGGTGGTTGCCGAGCAGCCCGATCAGCTACCGACGCTGCTGGCCGGCATCGTCGTCGACCCGCTCGCGCTGGCCGCGCGCACTGGGGTGCTGCGTCACCGCGGCATGGCTCACACGACACCCTCCGGCGTGCAGCTGCATCGGGTGCCAGCAGCTTTGCTGCGCGCCCGCACCCAACACGACGTCACAGCCTCGGCCTGCGGTGGGTGGGCCGCGACGGTGGTCCGGGTGCTGCGTGCTGCGGCGCCGGCGGACCCAGGGGACGACCCGGCGACGTGGCCGGCCTGGCGGCGGCTGCTCCCGCACGTCCTGGCGGCGACCGACCCCGCCCGCACCCTGAGCCCGGCACTCGACCAGGTGTCCTGGCTACTTGACCGCACCGCCTGCTACCTGCACATCCGGGGCGAACTGCACGCCGCACGCCCGCTGCGCGAACGCGCTCACGACCTCGACCGCGCCCGTCTCGGAGACGACCACCCCGACACCCTGTCTTCGGCCAGCAATCTTGCCACCCTTCTGTCCAATCTGGGCGAGTACGAGCAGGCCCGCGCCCTGGACGAGGACACCCTGGCCCGACGCCGCCGAGTCCTGGGTGAGGACGACCCGGCCACCCTGAGCTCGGCCCACAGCGTGGCCATCACCTGGCGCCTGTCGGGCGAGCGTGAGCGGGCTCGCGCTCTGGACGAAGACACCCTCGCCCGACGCCGCCGGATCCTGGGTGAGGACGACCCGGCCACCCTGAGCTCGGCCCACAGCGTGGCCATCAACCTGCGCCTGTCGGGCGAGCTCGAGCGGGCCCGCCCCCTGGACGAGGACACCCTCGCCCGACGCCGCCGGATCCTGGGTGATGCGCACCCCCTTGCTCTGGCCTCGGCTCACAGTGTTGCTATCAACTTGCGTCTGTCGGGTGAGCTTGAACAAGCCAGCGCCCTGGACGAGGACACACTCGCCCGACGCCGCCAGGCCCTCGGCGAGGACCACCCTTCTACCCTTGCCTCCGCCCACAACCTCGCCATCGACCTGCGCGCTCTGGGCGAGCACGCGCGGGCCCGCGCTTTGGACGAGGACACCCTCGCCCGGCGCCGTCAGATCCTCGGCGAGGACCACCCCCACACCCTGGCCTCGGCCAACAGCCTCGCCATCGGCCTATCCGCGCTGGAGGAGAACGAGCAGGCCCGCGCACTCGACGAGGACACGGAAGTTCGGCACGCTGGCGGGCATGGACATCCCGGAAGGCGAGGCATGCGTGGAGATTCCCGACCGGCTGATCCCGTTCTTCCAGCAGCACCGGTGATGCGCCCGGCCAGTTACGACGAGCTCAATGAGCTGTGCCGAGGCATCAAGAAGTCGTTCGTACACCTGGAGACCCGAGACTCCTACGGCACCGCGGTCGAGCTGCCGCACATGGCCAAGTGGCGTCGCGGCGAGCCCGACGATCTCGCATGGCTGGGTTGGTGGCTGGAGATGCTCCGCGGCCACCGCGCCGCAGGCCGAACATGCCAGCGCGCCCGGATCGTGTCCGAGCCATTGACCGACTACCAGCGCTGGACGCTGAGTCACGCCGAGATGTTCATCAACGCCGGCGAGGACATCCGCTACCTCCACCGCCCTCGGCTGGCCACCATCGCTTTGCCCGGCAGTGGGGACTTCTATGTCTTCGACGACGACCTCGTGCTGTTCCTGCACTACGCCGGCAACGGCACCAACGCCTCCTTCGAGATCACCGAGACCCCACAGACGGTGCGAACCTGCCGGGAGGCTTTCGAGACCGTCTGGGACCTCGCCACGCCGTTTCGTGAATACCGACCCGAGTAGCTCCATCTGACCGACGACACCGGCCAGCGCTTCACCCGCTCACCTCGACCGACCGGCAAGATCACCGCCATGCGTGCCCGCATGCAAGTGGCGGTCCTGGCGGCGAGAAGGACCCCGGTTGTTGGGGTGAAGCCACGGCACACGGGGTCCTTCGGACCCCGGTGCGCGTGGTGTACCCCGAGGTGTCGACGACGTAGGCTCCCTCGAAACGAGGGCTGTGATCATGATTCGGCCTCTGACGTCCGCTGAACTGAGAGCAGACCGCTGGCTGTGGGGGCGGCGACTGGGGCACCGAGGCCAGCCCGCTTACCGCGTTCAGCCGGTCACATTCTCCGTTCGACCAGGGAGAAGGTCAGCTGCGACGTGGTCGCCGTCGAATGCCAGCACAGGGACGTCTTGCAGGGAGCGTGCGTGAGCAGACAACTAAAGAACCAGGCTGAGGTGGCGCAGCTGTGTGTCGAGCTGCGTCAGCAGGGCCGGACCTACCGGGAGATCGCCGAGCGGGTCGGTCGTGAGCTGCGGGTCAACGCCCGGGTGGCGTTCCGGATGGCCCACGGCTGGACCCAGGGCCAGGTGGCCGAGCGGTGGAACACCCAATGGCCCGACGCGGACGCGCCGAAGACGAGCAAACAGATCTCCTACTGGGAGACCTGGCCCGCACCGAGCGGGCGGCGGCCGTCGGTGGAGACGTTGAACAAGCTGGCGTTGCTCTACCAGTGCGACGCCCGTGATCTGCACGACGGAGAGGACTACAGCCACCTCGACCCGGCGACCTCGACCTCCGACGGACCGCCGGAACAGTCCGACGAGCCATCACCCAACGCTGATGCCATGGTGGGCCCGCCCGAGGCGGAGACCAGCACCATCCCTACGACAGTCGCCCGACCGGACCCAGCCGCGACCGGAGGTCACCTGCTCGTGCCGGAACCCTCCGTCATCGCCTCAGGTGGCCGGGCCGGGGTGGTGGGTGGCATCCTGGGCCTGTCCGCCAACCAACGGGACATCCTCATCGACCTGATTGCTACCTGGGTTCCCCATATGGATCGTCGTATCGTGCTCCAGGCCCTCGGCTGGGGTACTGCCACGACGGCCGTGGCTCCGATGCTCGCGGGCAGCCTCAACCCCGACGAGCAGGCACGCCTGGCCGCCGCGCTCCAGAAGCCCCGCCGGGTCGATGCCGCCGTGATCGGTCACCTGGAGCAGGTGTTGACCCACTGTCACCGCCAGGACGACACGGTGGGCCCGCAGGCCGTGCTGGACATCGTGCTGGCCCAGCGTGAACTGGCCGCGAGCATGCTCGCCGAGTGCCCGGCGGAACTGCGGCCGCGGCTGCTGTCGCTCTACGCCGACCAGTCCCGCCTTGCGGGATGGCTGTATTACAACCTCAACGACTTCGCCAGCGCCGCGTTCTACTACGAGCAGGCCCGCAGCACCGCCCACGAAGCCCGAAACACCGCCCTCGCCGCGCGAGTGCTGTGTCAGATGAGCCAGCTGGGCATCTGGCAGGGCCGACCGCGGGTCGGCCTCGACCACGCCGTGGCCGCCCAGAACTGGGCGCGGCGCACCGACGACCAGATGCTGCGCGCCGTGATCGCGGCCACGACGGCCCGCGCCTACGCCCGCGAAGGTCAGGAGAAGGCATGCCTGACCCAGCTGGACACCGCCCACACCATCATCACGACCAACACCGGGCAGCCCACCTGCCTGCCCCTCTACACTGAGGGGCTGCACATGAGCATCCATGGCGAGTGTCTGCTGCAGCTGCACCGACCGACCGACGCCATCCAGGTCACGGAGGCGTCGCTGGCCACGCTCGACCCCCGCTACGTACGCGTCACAGCCCTCACCGTCGTCGACCTCGGACGGGCCCGGCTGGCGTGCCGGGAGGTCGACCACGCCGCGGCTGCTCTCGAACAGGCGGCCGACCTCGCCGTCCAGAACCACTCACCCCGGTTGACCGGCGAGATCACCGCCGCCCGCGCCCGCATGCAACCCTGGCAGAACAGCCCCGCAGTCATCCAGCTCGACCAACGACTCCAGGCCTACCAACTGGTTTGACCATCGACGGGAACAGAATGGCAGCACATGTTCGACGATAATCTATTATCCTCGGCCGCGATGCGCTTTGAGCTGTTCCCGAAACCGTCGAAGGAAGGTCTAGGGCCTCGGGCGTTACACCCGCTGACACTGTTACATACGGAGTCTTATCCGCTTCCTGAACGGCCGCTCCTACCCTACTGTCATCAACAACAGGTCGTGGTCAACGGATCTGGACAGCCTCTGATCTCACAAGAAAGCGACCCGCGGTCAGCCAAACCCAAAGAATGGGAGAGCAAGACTTACAGCGACGGCGACGAGGGGCAGGAAGAGGACACCTGGGGCTGGGAAGAGCAGTGACGGTTCTGATCCTTGCCGAGCAGACTGACACTCCCGTGGACATGGTCATCACCGAACTCGCCTCCCGTGACGTTCCGGTATTTCGAGCCGATACCGGATGGTTTCCAGGTCAACTTGTCCTCGACGCCAGTCTCGACAATCGGAGAACGTTGAGCGGCGAACTCCGCACCGAACACCGGCGCGTCGACCTCGCCGATATCCGATCCGTATGGTCGCGCGGCCCCGGAGCATTTCGGTTCGCACCACACATGACCGAGGCTGCGCGGATCTTCGCCCACCGAGAGGCCAGGCTGGGACTCGGCGGCGTGCTGGCCGAACTCGACACCCGATGGGTAAACCACCCCAATCAGTCTGCCAACAGCGCTTACAAGCCGGTCCAACTGGCCACCGCTGCGCGCTGCGGGCTCACCATACCACCGACAGTGATCACCAACGATCCGAAAGCGGTTCGCAGACTCGCTAAAAAGTGCCCTGACGGAATCGTCCACAAGTCCCTTGGGCCGAACACCGTGACCACTGACGGTCACATCGACGTCGCCTTCACGCATCGCCTCGAATCCGCCGACCTCGAAGACCTGTCGGCGGTCGAACTCACCGCGACCCAGGTTCAGGGGTGGGTCGATAAGAAGTACGAAGCGCGAATCATCGTGATCGGTGACCAGATGTTCACCGTCCTCATCCATGCCGGCTCCGCCGCCAGCCGGATTGATTGGCGTGCCGACTATAAAAACCTCAGCTACGAGTGGGTCGAGACTCCGCCAAAAGTTGCGAAATGCCTAAGCAAGTACGTTGCCAAACTCGGACTGGCTTACGCGGCGATAGACTTGGCAATCGACATGAACGATCGGTGGGTCTTTCTCGAGTCCAACAGCGCGGGTCAGTACTACTGGCTGGAGGCGCACACCGGGGCACCCATCACGTCAGCACTGTGTGACCACCTGTCGGATGTCTGATGATACTAGAGACTCCGGCTCTGGAATGGCGGTCGCGAGCCCGGCGGCTCGCCGACGATCTGGCGGCCGCCGGAAAACTCTGGTCCCCGGAATGGCGGAAGGCCATTGAGGAGGTTCCCCGCCACACGTTCACCCCGGACGTTCTCCGACGTGAATCCGACGGCACCTGGCACCGGCAAGACACCAACACCGAACACGGCCGAAACGAGTGGCTGGATCGCGTCTACTCGAACACCGCGCTACTAACCGCCACCACCGACACGGCGACATCGAGTTCGCTACGATCGTCCTCCAGCATGCCCGGTCTCATGACGCGCATGCTGGAAGCACTGGACATCCAGGACGGCCATCGAGTGCTGGAGATCGGCACCGGCACCGGCTACAACGCCGGTCTGTTGAGCCGACGTCTCGGCGACGCCAACGTGTTCTCCATCGACATCGAGCCTGACCTGGTTCAGCTGGCACGCGATCGACTTGCCAACCTCGGCTACCGGCCGACACTGCGCGCCGCCGACGGCGCCGACAGACTGGTCGAGTTCGCGCCATTCGACAGGATCATCGCCACGTGCGCCGTGCCCGCCATCCCGAAGGCGTGGATCGACCAGACCCGACCCGGCGGGGTGATCCTCGCCGACCTGAAGCCCAGTCGCGGCGCGGGAAGCCTGGTCCGGCTGGTACGCGGTGACAATGGCGCGGAGGGCCGCTTTGATCCCGTCTACGCTGCGTTCATGGACATGCGCAGCCAGCGTGCCGCTCAATCACCAGATCGGAAACGACTGACGAAAGACCGGTCTGGTACACCACAAGTCCGCCGGAGCGCACTCGACCCGAACACCCCGTGGAACTCACTACTTGTATGGTTTCTGGCAAGCTTTGAACTCGGAGCCGATATCGGCCTCGGATACAGCCGCCCCGATGAGGCCGGGCGTCCCACCGCCAGCTCCATCACCCTTGCTGACGGCTCGTGGGCCGAAGTCACACTCACCGACGAACACGGCACCCACGAGGTGATCGAAGGCGGACCACGTTCCGCCTGGGGCATTGTCGAGTCCGCGCACGAGACCTGGGTCGATCTGGGAAAGCCTGGCTGGGAGCGCTTCGGCCTCACCGTGACAAAGAATCGGCAGATCGTATGGTTCGACACGCCGTCCAGCGCTCATCGCTGGGCACTCGGCGGTGAAAACTGCTGAACTGGCCGTACCCTCAGTGAGGTAACCGTGCCAAACCCCACGATGCCGCTCTGCTCCGATCCTGCACATTGCCCAGCTGGTCCGCGCAGACCTGACTTTGGGCCAACGAACTCGAGCCGAGCTTCGCAACGACCTCGCCCGTATCGGCCCGCGAGCGCAACCACCCCCGCAACCGACCCGAGGGGACCCACCGCCCGTGGAGCCATACCCGCCGACCCTTAAATGATCAAGTCCGGCCACCGGCCAGCTGCGCGATCACCGATTACTTACCCTGCCACGAGGCGCGGTAGGGTAAAGAAGGCCCTGGCCAGGGCCGACCTCTGAGACCATGAAGAGCCTGACCGATGACCTGGACGGATGATGCATCGATACCGGTCCCACACATGCGGTGAGCTTCGCGCAACGGACATCGACACCGACGTGCGCCTGTCCGGATGGCTGCACAACAGGCGGGATCTGGGCGGTGTCGTCTTCGTCGATCTGCGCGACAACTCGGGCATCGTCCAGCTCGTCGTACGGTCGGACTCGTCGGCGTACGAGTCGTTGGGCTCCCTTCCGAAGGAGACCGTTCTCCGCGCTGACGGTCGCGTTCTGAGGCGTCTCTCGGAGAACGTCAATCCGGAGCTGGCGACGGGTGCGGTCGAGGTCCAGGTCAGCGGTATCGAGGTTCTCGGAACCTGCGAGCCGCTGCCGTTCAGCGTCTTCCCCGAGGAGAAGGTGAACGAGGAGACCCGCCTGACCCACCGCTTCCTCGATCTGCGGCGCCAGCGCATGCACCGTAACATCCTCCTGCGCTCGGCCGTCATCGCCAGCATCCGGCAGAAGATGACCGATCGGGGGTTCCTCGACCTGCAGACGCCCATCCTCTCGGCGACCAGCCCGGAAGGGGCCCGCGACTTCCTGGTCCCCTCCCGACTGCATCCTGGCACCTTCTACGCCTTACCGCAGGCACCGCAACAGTTCAAGCAGCTGCTGATGGTCGCGGGGTTCGACCGCTACTTCCAGATCGCTCCCTGCTTTCGCGACGAGGACAGCCGGGCCGACCGATCGCCCGGCGAGTTCTATCAGCTCGACGTCGAGATGAGCTTCGCTGAGCAGGAAGACGTCTTCCAGGTCATCGAGCAGATATTCGATGAGCTTTTCCGTGAGTTCGCCCCGGAGCGGGAGACCACGTCGCCCTTTCCGCGTATCAAGTACCGCGACGCACTGGCGCGCTACGGCACCGACAAGCCCGACCTCCGGGCGGAGCTCGAGCTCATCGACGTGTCGTACCTGTTCCGGGACAGTGAGTTCCGGGCGTTCGCGGGCAAGCACGTCCGCGTGTTGCCGGTGCCCGGATGCGGCACCCAGACGCGTTCCTTCTTCGACCAGTTGGGCGCGTTCGCCGTCGAGCGTGGTGCCCAGGGTCTGGCGTGGGTGCGGATCGGCGAGGACGGCAGCCTCACCGGACCGATCGCCAAGTTCCTCGACGAAAGCGTTACGCAGCAACTCGTCACCGAGGTCAAGGGCGAACCGGGGACCGCCGTGTTCTTCGGCGCCGGCGACGAGCACGAGGTGGGGAAGGTGATGGCCGAGGTGCGGGTCGAGGCAGCCAGGCGGACCGATCGGTTCCAGCAGGACGCGTTCCGGTTCTGCTGGGTCGTCGACTTCCCGATGTATGAGAAGGCGGACGACGGCACGATCGACTTCAGCCACAATCCTTTCTCGATGCCGCAGGGTGGTCTCGATGCGCTCCGCACCCAGGATCCCCTGGACGTTCTCGCCTGGCAGTACGACATCGTCTGCAACGGTATCGAGCTGTCCTCCGGCGCGGTCCGCAACCACAGCCCAGAGGTCATGTACGAGGCGTTTCGGATCGCGGGCTACAGCAAGGAGCAGGTCGACGACCAGTTCGGTGGCATGGTCCGCGCCTTCCACTACGGTGCCCCGCCGCACGCCGGTGTCGCCCCCGGCGTCGACCGAATCGTCATGCTGCTAGCGGACGAGCCCAACATCCGCGAGACGATCGCGTTCCCGCTGAACCAGAACGCCGAGGACGTCCTCATGGGTGCGCCCAGCCCGGTCAGCGAGGAGCGGCTCAAGGAACTACACCTGAACATCCGAAAACCACCTGCTACGAGCAAAAGCGACCAGCCCCGCTGAACCTACAAATCGCGTCACGGGCGTCTGGTGCCTGTGGGGTTGTCGCTCACGGGGGCGTCATGTCCTGAGCAGCTCCTGGACGCGGCGGGCCAGCACGGCGATGTCCACCGGGCCTGTGGTGTCCACCCCGATCACGGGCCCGACGGCGACCGGCCCCGCGAACTCGGCGAGCAGCTCGTCGGGCAGCTCGGCCAGGACGTGGGCGGGATGCCGCTCGCCGCGGCGGGCCCGCTCGGCGTACCGGCGGGCCGCCTCTGCCGCGGGACAGCGGCAGTGGACCTCGACGACCCGGGCGTCCATCCCGGTCAGGCACCGGCGCTGGGCTGCGTCACGGGGGCGGAAGTTCGCGTCGAGCACCACGCACGGCAGCTCGGCCGCCACCGTCAGCAGCAGGTCCATCGCCGCGGCGCTGAGCCGCCGCGACCACTCCAGCGGGTCCTGCGCGACGATGCCGAGACTGTCGTACAGCCGCTCCTTGAGTGCGTCCTTGGACAGCAGCGGCAGCCCCAACGCCGCAGCCAGCGGTGTGGCCACCGACGTCTTGCCCGCACCCGGCGCCCCAGACACCAGCACGACGTGCCTCATCCACAGCCCGCCCACTCGAGCAGGTTCGTTGTTGTACTGATCCCAGCGAGCCCGGCGACCACCCGCGGTGGCTTGTGCCGGGCGTACTGCATCTGGCACTCCCGTTTCCGCGCATGACGTCGGTCTGTGGCTGACTTGAGGACCGTTTGCGTACTACTTACAGCTGCACCGACCAGCACCGCGGGCGTCTTCACGGCCGTGCCCCCGGTGACGTCGGTTGGTCCCGGTGTGACGGGATCGGCGCAGTATCCTCGACCTGCTGGCGTTGCTAGTCCGGTTCGTCAGGGTGATGTTCGCCGGCACGCTCGTTGTAGAGGCGCTGTGCCTGCGCCAGCCCCTGGGCGACGCCCCAGGAGAACTGGACACGACCGTTGGACAGCCGCTTGTACACCGGACGGCCGTCGTCATGCCACGGCTCACGACACCGCCGCCACACCAGCACGGTCAACACCAGCACCCAGACCACCAGCACCCCGATCACGACGGACTGCACGACGGAGCTCATGACTGTCACCTCCCCGACCAGGCCAGCCCGTCGGACCTGGCCCCGTCCCTCGGCTCCCCTGTGCTTGGCGCGACGCCCATCAGACTGCCTCCTTCACCTGGGACCAGCCGGCTTCCGGTGTCTGTCCCGGGTCGGTTCCGGGTTCGGGCCAGTGCGGTGGCCGACCAGCGACCGTGGGGGAACGGTCGAGCTCAGCCCGACCACCGCACTGACCGTGCTCATCGGAGTCGGTGTGCTCCTTTCCTTCCTCGACATACACCGATGAGCTGCCCACCACCACGTCACGAGGGTTGCCGGTCAGACACATCGTGACGCACGGTCCGGGGCCGGGAGCGGCGCAGCCTCACCGGACCACCGGGTGATGGACACGTCATGAACGTGCCAGCCGCCGACACCGGAACCGACCACGCAACCCGTTGATCGTCATGGTGGAGCGTGAACGACGGGCGGGGAAGTGACACATCTGACTGGAGGAAGGCCTCTGCCGGTGGTGTGGACATCCAGGCCTTATGACGTCTTGCGCACCCCGGCCCGCGTGGTGTGTCTCCGACGAGTGAACGACGTAGGCTCGCCCGGACAAGGGCTGTGATCATGGTGGGGTCTCTGTCGTCCGCCGGGACGGGGTGGCGGCGACCGGTGCACCGATGCCGGCCCGTTGCTGGGCTCGACCGTCGCACCGGAACGGATGAACCAGCTACGGCCGCTCACAACCCTACGAACAGGAAAGGTTGGCCACGAGGTGGCCGCCGTCGAACGTCACCGGACGGTGGGGCGTCCGCGAGGAGCGTGCGTTGAGCAGACAACAGAAGAGCCGGGGTGAGGTGGTGCAACGGTGCGCCGAGCTGCGCCGGCAGAACCGGACTTACCGGGAGATCGCCACATGGATCGGTCGCGAGCTGGGGGTCAACACCCTGGTGGCGTTCCGGATGGCGCACGGCCTGACCCAAGCTCAGGTGGCCGAGCGGTGGAACACCCAATGGCCCGACGCGGAGGCGCCGAAGACATGCAAGCAGATCTCCTACTGGGAGACCTGGCCCGCGTCGAGTGGGCGGAGGCCGTCGCGGGAGACGTTGAACAAGCTGGCGTTCCTGTATCGGTGCAGCGCCGGTGAGCTGTTCGACGGCGAGGACTACGGCCACCTCGACCCGGCTGCCTCGGTCTCCGGAACCTCGCAGCGGTCCACCGAGCAGTCACCGGCCGCCGAGACCGCGGTGGACCCAACCGCCGTGCAGACCAGCACCGTTCCCGCGTCGGTTGTCCGGCCGGAACCGGAGACGGCGACCGGGGGGCCTCTGATCGTGCCGAAGCCCGTTGTCGTGGCGACGGGTGAGCGGATCGGGGCGGGGGATGGCATCCTGGGGCTGTCCGCCCGTCAACGCGACATCGTCGTTGACCTGATCACTACCTGGGTTCCGCATATGGATCGTCGTACCGTGCTCCAGGCACTCGGCTGGGGCACTGCCGCATCGGCCGGAGTGCCGTTCGTCGTGAGCAGCCTGGACCCCGATGGCCAGGCACGCCTGGCCGCTGCGGTCCAGGTGCCCCGCCGTGTCGACGCCACCGTGGTCGGCCACATGGAGCAGATGTTGACCCACTGTGTCCACAGAGAGGCTGCGGTGGGCCCACAGGCAGTACTGGATGTCGTGCTAGCCCAGTGTGACCTGGCTGCGGGCATGCTCACGGAGTGTCCAGCGGCGCTGCGGACGCGGTTGTTGTCGTTGTATGCCGACCAGTCCCGCCTCGCGGGGTGGCTCTACTACAACATGAACGACTTCGCCAGCGCGACCTTCTACTACGAGCAGGCCCGCAGCGCTGCTCACAAGGCTGAGAACGCCAGCGTGGCTGCCTTCACGCTGTGCCAACTGAGCCAGCTAGCCATCTGGCAGGGCCAGCCACGGCTCGGTATCGACCACGCCGTAGCCGCCCGGAGCTGGGTGCAGCGCACCGACGACCAGCTGCTGCGCGCCTTGATCGCGGACACGGCGGCGCGGGCTTATGCCCGGGACGGCCAGCAGACGGCGTGTCTGACCGAGCTGGACACCTCCCGCACCCTCATCGCGGCCAACGCCGGGCAACCCTCCTGTCTGCCCGATCACGGCGAAGGACTGCACGCGAGCATCCGAGGCGAGTGCCTGCTGCAGCTTCACCGACCGGCCGATGCCGTCGAGGTCAGTGAGGCGTCGCTGGCCACGCTCGACCCCCGCTACGTGCGCAACGTGGCGATGACCGTCGTCGACCTGGGGCAAGCCCGGCTGGAGTGCCGCGACGTCGAGCACGCCGCTGCCACCCTTGAACAGGCAGCCGACCTGACCCTGCAGAACCGCTCACCCCGACTGACCGGCAAGATCACCGCCGTGCGTGCCCGCATGCAGCCCTGGCAGCACAGCCCCGCCGTCATCCAGCTCGACCAGCGACTCCAGGCCTACCAACTGGCCTGACTATCAACGGAAAGCCAGAATAGTTGGCCACAACTCTATATGACTAGGGAAGACCGACGCGAAGTAGTCGCCGAACGTCATCAGAGTGCGGCGCAGCTTCATGACAAAGAACCAAACCTTTTCATCAAGAATCCTTCGGTGAGGTCAAGTCTCACCGTTCCATGGTGGCCGCTGACAATTAGTCCGCCTGGCGGTATAGCCCACCAACTGCTCACTGAATGACCGATCTCGACAATCGAAAAAATATCTCCGCGAAGATTCCAGATCGACAGGGCGCCAGCGTATCCACCGCTAATGATGACGTCGTGGCCGCACAGCCTTCCGATCGACACATCATGTAGGACCATCTGGTGACCGTCTGCGAGGAAACCAGTCCTAATCAGTTCTCCGGATCGCAGGTCCCAGACGCGGACTGCCGAGCCTCCCCCCACGCATACCACGACAGCCTGCCCGTCGACATACCCAGTCGCCATGGGCAAAATCTCGTGCCGTCCAAAAAGACGGTCATCCGCCTCCAAGGTGGCGAAGTTTTCTTCAATGACAATCCCGGCGTCGATATCCCATATGCGGAAGACCATTAAACCACTTGAGATATCATAGCCTGACGTCACGCCAACTCGCCGATTTTCGAAGTCGATTATTTTCATTGCGAATGATGAGTCGTAAAGATGGTTTGTTCTGGCTATCCAACTCCGATCGGTCAGATTGTAAGACGAGATCGCTCCATCAGCAGTGGCGCAGACAACGACAGGCGGTCCGCTTGAGGTAACCACACCTAAAGACTCCACGGAAGAGTCTGAGACGGTAATTTCATCAAGTACGGTTTCCTCATCTAGATTCAATACCGCAAGCGTCCCATCATCATAACCGACAATCATGATGGAACAGTCGCCAACCCGGCAGGCCACTGATGCGTTAGCCATTCGCGATGAAAGACGCTCAGTTAAGCCGTTAAGCAGATCAAAATTCGTGCCAGTAGTCACATCGCATGCACTCAGCCCTCCGTTCTTCCCAGGCCCCACCAACACTTGGCGCGACCCGACCTCGGTGACAACGTGAGTGTGGCTATCCATCCTCAGCGCCATTTCCGAGGTCGTCTCGGGCAAGGTCTGCCAGAGTCGTACAGCTCCGTCTCTTCCACCGGTAATCTCTACTAGACGACCATCGTGGCTCGAGAACGCCAGGTTATCAACGCCGCCATCGTGAGCCTCAACCGTTGCCGCCAAGACAAAGCGGTCGTTGCTCAAGATGAAACGGCTGAACTTACCAAGCACATCTCCAATACTAATGATTGTCCCTTCGGCCGTGGAATTCATAGCGACCGACATAGCGGTAAGCCGTCCAGGGAAAGCGTACATAACGTCAGGCCACGAATCAATCTTGCGCAAACAGCAATTTAAGCCGTCCGGAACAAGGCACGACTTACCTGCGAAGGCCGTAAATACCACAGGTGCTTCATAAACGCTGCCGATGGCGCACTCCCAAAGGGACACTTCGTTGTGGTAGGTTAAAGGTTCACCGATACTTTCCTGTGTACTCAGATTCCAAAGGTAGACACTTCTTTGTTCGTAATGATGTAGCACGGCGAAGTCCGTGCTACCCACACGGCCAGCTGCCCACAGCACAGCCCCCCCGGGCACAGCGATGCTCGCCATAAGCGAGGTGTTGCTTGCCTTCCACAACATCAAGCTGCCATCTGGGCCGTCTGAGAGCAGCAAGTCGTGGGCCAAGGAAACGAGTTCTCGTCCCCGTGTGCTCCTCGTTTTTCGCACGATTCTGCTCTCGTCAATGGGGTTCCAGAACACAATGGTGTCGTCGATGTGTCCGGTGACGACCTGCGGACCCTGGTCCGTCGCTATGATCGTCATCGACACGATGTCAGTAAACTCTGTTGCCACGAACTCTCCGGCTGATCTCCCTGATTTCAGATCCCAGAGACGAACCGCACCTTGCTCGGCTGTGGCGACGATGACCCGTCCTTGAAGAGGCATCAAGGACAAGTCTTGGATGTAGAGGCTGTGGTGGCCGATGGTTCGACCGGCCGCCGGTGTCGTCCAACGCGCCCACGGGACTGACCATGGACGACCGGAGGAAAGAGAATCGGCCTGGTCAGCTAGCTCAGCATATCCGGACTTACGGGTAGCAAGCTGCAGGTAGGGGATCCGCTCAGACTCGGGAAACGACAGCAGTTGCCGACCGATACGCGTCAATGCCTCGGTCATCCGCCGACCCTGCGCGGTGTGGACCGAGGGCAACGCTTGTAGCAGCCGGCTCGGTTCCGCTACAGCAAGAAACGAAAAGTCACAGACCAGGTCGTCGAACATACCACCCGCGGCAGCATGAACCGCCAGATAGGTGCGCGTATAGTAGTCTGCCTTGGACCATTGTCGGCCACTCTGGCCAAGTCTCGTTGGTACTATCTTGACGAGAACTTCTGCGAACGCCCGAGAGACCGCTTGACGGCTCATCCGTGATGTGAGATTGTCACGGAAGTACTCTGCGAGCGCCTCGTGGAAGAGTCTGTAAGTCACCGGGTCGGTCACATCGTCCTCGTTCTCTACCCGGCTCAAGAGATCGGACGCAGTGGTCTCAGAAAGCAGCCAGGCTACATCGGTAGCGACGTAGGTTGCCGTTCCGAGGACAGTGGCGACCTTGGCCCAGACCTCTGGGTTACCGATCCCGTCGCCCTCAGCAAATGCTAGCGGCGTGAGCAGGTCGCGGACTCGCGCTCTATCTGTCCCGAACCGGTCGAGATAGTAATCTACCGCCTCGCCAGCGTTGTGGGGTAGCTCGGTCTCCCAACCAGGTTGCGTCGTGTCGACTATCCTAGGCGCCTGGAGAAGTGCCAGACTGGACAGGTACGTCACCAAAAAGCTGCGACCAGCCTGATCGGCGATAGCTCGGGCGACTGTAACGACCAGCTCCGGTCGCTGGCGGTACGGCGTCCTCAGTCGAACACTGGAATTCAGGTTGCCGTCTTCGTCTGTTGTAAGAAGGAGACGTTCGGCGTAGGCAACGATGTCGTCGGGATCGAGGTAGCAGGCGTCGTCGAGATCGATTTCCACAGCATCTCTATCGAACGCTCGAACAAACCGTCGATCCAACCCCGGTCGTGTGCCTATCAACAACCGCACGCTAGCTTGTTCGGCCATCCGAGCAAGAGGGACCAGCAGATCCCTGACCAGGCGATCGGGTGTGACAGCCTCATCGATAGCGTCAATCACTACACCCAGAAGCGGCGACGATTCCCGGTCTGACAGGGCCACCAATAATGAGTTGGTATTCATCGCGTCAATGCCCATCTCGTGGGAAATTGCAGCTGCAACCTCGTCCACGGTGCGTCGTCGGGCGTGAACACAAACACTAATTGCCCCCACCGGGCACAACGTTTCCGCTGACGTTCGTTCAATCTCTGTTCGCGGAACACGACCGCGAAGTTCGAGGGTCGACATCACTACCAAGCGGCCGAGCAATGCTGATTTTCCTGAGCCTGGACCTCCCGTCACAACTCGCGCACGACCATCGCCGTGGGCGTCAGTCAGCCATATCACTATCTCTGACAATGCTCGCACTCGTCCACAAAAATACCAGCCTGACAACGGTCCGAACGGTAACACACCCCGTGCTCGGGGCTCGAAGTGCGCGCGAAGCTCAGCGAGTCGTAGTTGATGCAAACGTTGTGTCTCGTCCTTCACACGGCTAGTTGATTGGGCATACTCAAGCCTGGCCTGAATCAGTTCGACGATTCCCAACGCGAAGGACCCCACTGCAACGCATAACCACAAGGCCACAGTCAACAAGCTCGGATCGGATTGCCCAGACAGCGCCGCAGCAGCAGAACCGGCGCCGAGTAATCCTACTGCGGCGGCAGCCAACAAGCGGCCACGGTGCCAACTGAACATACCGCTAGCTTTGGAACTAAGCTCACCCATAGGGGTATATTAGCCCGTAGCTGGTCAGGTCCGGAAGATCACGTGATGTGATGTCAGGTGCTCGTGGGCAGCCAGAGGCGTCCCTCGGCGAGGGTGGTGAGTGCTGCGAAGAAGTGGATGCCTTGTTTGGAGGCGGTGGCGGGATAGCTGCGGATGGCGCAGAACTGCTCGGCTCCGGTGACGGTTCGTAGCCACCCTTAACCCCAACCGCTCGTAGCAATTGATCTTGGTGTAGATCGTCGGTACCATCGAACTAGCAGGAGCCACCGCGTGGATCTGCGCAGGATGTTGACCGAGGTCGATCGGGAAGAGGTCTCCCGGGGATCGCCGAGCGGCTCGAGGGTTGGGTGATCGCCGAGCAGATCGGGCGGAATCCGAGCGTGGTGTGCCGGGACATCGCCAGCCACGGCGGTCGCACCCAGTACCGGGCGGTGATGGCCACTCGCGTCGTGGCGGAGTCACGGTGCCGACCCCGGCAGCTAAGCCGCCACCGCCAGCGACAGATCCATCGCCGCGGCGGTGAGCCGCCACGGCCACTTCAGCGGATCCCCGGTTGGTGGGGTGAACCCAGGGCGGGCGGGGTCTTTCGGACCCCGGCGCGCGTGGTGTACCCCCGATGGGTCAACGACGTAGGTTGACCGGAACGAGGGCTGTGATCACGGTGCGGCCCCTGACGTCCGCCGCACTGGGAGCAGACCGCCGGCTGCGGATGGGGGCGACTGGCGCACCGAGGCCGGCCCCGCTTACCGGGCTCAGCTGTCCCACCGGAACGGCTGAACCCGCGAGGCCGGTCACAATCTCTATACGACCAGGGAGAAGGCTGGCTGCGACGTGGTCACCGTCGAACACCAGCACAGGGACGCCTTGCAGGGAGCATGCGTGAGCAGACAATCGAAGAGCCGGGCTGAGGTGGAGCGGCTGTGTGTCGAGCTGCGTCGGCAGGGCCGGACCTACCGGGAGATCGCCGAGCGGGTCGGTCGTGAACTGGGGGTCAACGCCCGGGTGGCGTTCCGGATAGCCCACGGCTGGACTCAGGGCCAGGTGGCCGAGCGGTGGAACACCCAATGGCCCGACGCGGAGGCGCCGAAGACAGGCAAGCAGATCTCCTACTGGGAGATCTGGCCGGCGCCGAGCGGGCGCAGGCCGTCGGTCGCGACGTTGAACAAGCTGGCGTTGCTCTACCAGTGCAACGCCGGTGATCTGTACGAGGGGGAGGACTACAGCTACCTCGACTCGGCGACCTCGACCCCCGCCGAACCACCGGAGCAGTCCGACGAGCCGTCACCGGACACCGATGCCGCAGTGGGCCCGCCCGCGGAGGAGACCAGCACCATCCCTACGGCGGTTGCCCTGCCGGACCCGGCTGCGACGGTGGGTCGCCTGCTCGTGCCCGAGCCCTTCACCGTCGCCGCGGGTGGCCGGATCGGGGCCGCGGATGGCATCCTGGAGGTGTCCGCCCGCCAGCGGGATGCCGTCGTACGCCAGCTCGTCGACCTGATCGCTATTTGGGCTCCCAACATGGACCGTCGTACGGTGCTCCGGGCGTTCGGGCTCAGCGTTACCCCGGGGGTCGCCGGACCGGTGCTCGCCGCCCTCACCCCCGACGACGAACAGCGTCTGGCCGCTGCGGTAAAGGCACCCCGCCGGGTCGACGCCGCCGTGATCGGGCACATGGAGCAGATGCTGACGTGCTGCATCCGTCAAGATGACGCGGTGGGCCCGCAGGCCGTGCTGGACATCGTGCTCGTCCAGCTCGACCTGGCCGCGAGCATGCTCGCCGAGTGCCCGGCGGAGCTGCGGCCACGGCTGCTGTCGCTCTACGCCGACCAGTCCCGCGTCGCGGGATGGCTGTACTTCAATATGAGCGACTTCGCCAGCGCGGCGTTCTACTACGAGCAGGGCCGCAGCGCCGCCCATGAGGCCAGGAACATTGCCCTCGCTGCGGGGATACTGGATCAGATGAGCCTGCTGGCAACCTGGCAGGGACGACCACGCATCGGCATCGACCATGCCCTGGCCGCCCAGAACTGGGCGCAGCAGACCGACGACCAGCTGCTGCGCGCCTCGATCGCGGACACAGCAGCCCGAGCCTATGCCCGAGACGGCCAGGAGACGGCATGCCTGGCCGAGCTGGACACCGCTCGCGCCGTTATCGCGGCCAACGCAGGACAGCCCTCATGCCTGCCTTACTACGACGAGGGGGTGCACGCGAGCAAACGGGGCGAGTGTCTGTTGCACCTGAATCGACCGACCGACGCCGTCTCAGCCACCGAGGCGTCACTGGCCACGCTCGACCCCCGCTTCGTGCGCGTCACGGCCCTCACCATCGTCGACCTCGGACGGGCCCGGCTGGAGTGCCGCGACGTCGATCACGCTGCGGCCACCCTCGAACAGGCGGCCGACCTCGCCGTCCAGAACCGCTCGCCCCGGCTGGCCAGCGAGATCACCGCCGTCCGCGCCCGGATGCAACCCTGGCAGCACAGCCCCGCAGTCATCCAACTCGACCAACGACTCCACGCCTACCAACTCGTCTGACCACCGGCCGGGGGGCAACTCCGTGTAACCCGGTCTTGTTCGTGCTCGAACTGTGACACAACTTGGCGACGCGGACACGGGAGTCGTCACGCTAACGTGACAGGCGCGAGATCGATCCCAGCAAGGGACGGGTTCGGCGAGGGGTGGGCTGGGTGACGGAGCAACCGGCGGGGTGGTTCGTGGGCGTCGGTATCGACGCGTACGACGGTCACGCGCCGCTGGAACGTCCGGTCGCTGAGGTCGCCGCGGTGGCCGAGGCACTCGATGGGGAGTTCGCCGGACAGACGCTGTTCAATGCCGACGAGACGCAGGTCCGGGAGCATCTCAAGGCGGTGCCCGGCTACGTGCGCAGGGGTTCGCTGGTCTTGCTGTGGTGTGGGCACGGAGTGGCGTCCGGAACGAAGCTGTGGTTGCAGACCCGCGACTCCGGCGGCGAGGTCAACGCCGTGGACGTGATCAGCCGGTGCGCGGGCTCCGGGGCGAACCAGCTGCTGTTCATCATCGACACCTGCCAGGCCGGCGCCGGGGTGGCCGAGGCCGGTGCGGTAGCCTCGGCGTTGCTGGAGGAACTGCCCCGCGAGGCCAAGCACGTGTGGTTCGGGGTCCTGGTGTCCTGCTCGACCGGCGACATCGGGGCCCGGGACGGGGTGTTCGGGGACGTGCTGTTGCAGCTGCTCCGGGACGGGCCCCGGTCGCCGGACATGCAGCGGCGGTGGTCACGGCACAACCGGCTGATCCGCGGTGACGACCTGGGCCAGGCGGTGCTGGAGGACTGGACCGCGCAGGACCAGCGTCCGGACTTCCTGCGCCGCGGCAGCTCCTGGTACATGCTGCCGAACCCGCTGTGGGACGAGGGTGCGCCGGAGGAGGTCGTCGAGCACCTGCTGTTGGCCGCGCGTGGCGGAACGAGCGCGGATCACCGGTCGTGGTTCACCGGCCGGGAGAACGAGGTGACCACGGTCACCTCCTGGGTGACGGCCCACGTGCCGGGGATGCGGGTGGTGACCGGGTCGGCGGGTACGGGGAAGTCCGCGGTCGTGGGGCGGGTGGTGTCGCTGTCCAACCCCGAGGAGCGTCGGCGTCTGGCTGTGGCCGGGCAGTGGGGGCATGCCGATCCCGGGGAGCGGTCAGTGGCCGCGCACGTACACGCCCGAGGGTTGACCGTGGACCGGATGGCCGAGGCGTTGGACGGCCAGCTCGTGCGTTCGGGTGTGGTGGCGCCGAGTGAGCGGGGCCGACGCAACGCGAACGAGCTGATCGGAGCACTGCAACGAGCCACAGACGACGGCGGGCGCCCGCCGGTGCTGGTCGTCGACGGGCTGGACGAGGCCCGCGGCGAGACGTTCACGATCGCGTCGGACCTACTGGCCCGGCTGGCCCGGTATGCGTCGGTGGTGGTGTCCACCCGTCCAGTGACCCGAACGGAGCAACCGACGTCGCTGATCGAGGTGTTGCAGGCCGAGGTCGTGCTGGACCTGGACGCTCCCGCCCGGCGGCAGTCCGGGCGGGAGGCGATGCACGGCTATGTGGTGGCGCGGTTGTTCGGGGTGGCGGCGCGGATGGACCCGGCGCTGGTGGCAGGCTGGCTGGTCGGCACCTCCGACGCGGGCGACCGGCCGTTCCTGCTGGCACGGGTGGTCACCGACCAGCTGCGGGCGGCCCCGATCGACACGTCGGCAGCGGACTGGGAGCGGTACCTGGCACGATCGATGGAGTCTGCGTTCGACACCGACCTGGCCAGGGTCACCGCATCCGGAGCGGGGTTGGCACCGGGGAGGTCGGCGGTCGGGGTGGCGCGGAGCATGCTGACGGCACTGACGTGGGCGTTCGGGGCGGGCTTCCCGGAGGAGGAGTGGCTCGCAGTCGCCTCCCAGCTGGCCGACGCCGAGCTGGGTCGTGATCACATCAGCTGGGTGCTGGACGGACTAGGCCGGTATGTGGTGCAGGACGGCGAGGACGGCACAGCCGTGTACCGGGTGGCGCACCAGAGCCTCGCGGATCATCTCCGACCGCCGTACCGGCGGACCGGGGAGCGGCCGTTCGATCCGGCCGCCGAACCGGTGTGGGCCGCTCTGGCCGCACGTTACGCCGAGCTGCTCACCGCCGGGTATCCCGCCACAGCACCGGGCTACCTGTGGCGATACGCCTACCGCCACGCCGCAGAGGCCGGGACCGGCGGGCTGGCCGCGCTGCGTAAGCTCGCCGCTGCCGACGCCGAGCTGCTCCCCGACGTCGGGTCCGCCGCGTTGGAGGTCGCCGCCCTCGCGGCGAGCTGGGGACGCCGCACCGAAGCGGTGGCACCCACCGAGGAAGCCGTCACCCTCTACCGGGCACAAGCCACCGACAACCCCGCCTACACCCCCGACCTCGCAGCAGCACTGAGCAACCTCGGCCTCTTCTACCGCGAGGTGGGCCGACGCACCGAAGCGGTGGCACCCACCGAGGAAGCCGTCACCCTCTACCGGGCACAAGCCACCGACAACCCCGCCTACACCCCCGACCTCGCCCGAACACTGGGCAACCTCGGCCTCTGCTACCGCGAGGTGGGCCGACGCACCGAAGCGGTGGCACCCACCGAGGAAGCCGTCACCCTCTACCGGGCACAAGCCACCGACAACCCCGCCTACACCCTCGACCTCGCCCGAACACTGGGCAACCTCGGCGCCTGCTACCGCGAGGTGGGCCGACGCACCGAAGCGGTGGCACCCACCGAGGAAGCCGTCACCCTCTACCTGAGGTGCCCCGTTGTTCGCGGACCACGACCCGAGTAGGGTCGGATCCGAAGGGTGACAGCGAGAATGTCTCGAAAGTATCGAAAGTTCAGTCCGGAGTTCCGCGCCGAGGCCGTACGGCT
>Ga0136634_10000025_pt1 | contig 70447 bp, 68 predicted proteins | sample AntDrymUQ8332106_2_FD_104654 | JGI IMG/M metagenome (GOLD analysis project Ga0136634, IMG submission 104654) | Polar desert sand microbial communities from Dry Valleys, Antarctica - metaG UQ833 (21.06) | ecosystem: Environmental > Terrestrial > Soil > Desert | place: Antarctica: Dry Valley... | reverse complement strand
ATTGCGAGTGTGGTATTTTCAATATTCGTGATTGCCGATTTATTTTTGGTTCATCGCTAGCCCGATGATTGGAAAGTTGAGAACCATTTACTAACCTTAAGCTAATAATTCAAATTTCTACCTTCATACATCGAACATCATACATTATTCATCAAACATCGTTCATCAATATGCCGCGTATCCTTGCCATTGATTATGGGTTGAAAAGAACAGGACTTGCTGTTACAGATCCTTTACAGATCATTGCTAATGGGTTGACAACTGTTGAGTCACCTAAACTGATACCATTTCTCAAGGAATACTTTAAACAAGAAGAGGTTGAAATGATCATTATCGGTGAACCTAAAAATTGGGATGATACTGATACACATGCAACCCCTCTGGTTAAAAAGATCGTTGAAAAATTGAAAAAAGAATTTCCCCAAATCCCCCTTATTCTGGTCGATGAAAGATTCACTTCAAAAATGGCTTCCCGGGCAATGATCGATATGGGGATGAAAAAAAAACAACGCCAAAACAAGGCATTGGTCGATGAAATTGCTGCAACCATCCTGTTACAGGAATACCTGGAGCGATCGGTGAGATAATGGGTGTTCAATGGGTGATTTAAAGTAAATTTGCGGCTCATAATTTTCATAAATATGATTCTTCCGATTGTAGCATATGGAGCACCGGTTTTAAGAACGGTTTGCAAGGATATTACTCCAATATATCCTGCATTGGGCAAACTGATTGAAGATATGTGGGAAACCATGTATTCCAGCAATGGGGTGGGACTTGCCGCCCCTCAGATTAATAGGGATATCCGGATCTTTATTATTGACAGCCAGCAGATTTTCGCCAACCAGGAAGAAGAAGATACGGGCAAATATCCGGATGAACCGGGCATTAAGCAAGTGTTTATCAATGCTCAGATAAATGAGCTGAATGGTAACGAATGGGTTTACAATGAAGGATGTCTTAGTATTCCAAAAATTCGTGAAGATATTCCCCGCAATGAAGAAGTTACGCTTGAATATGTAGATGAGAATTTTGCCCCTCAGGTAAAGACTTTTAATGGAATAACTGCCCGGATTATTCTCCATGAATATGATCATATTGAAGGAAAACTCTTTATCGATTATCTCAAACCATTAAAAAGGAAATTACTTAAAGGAAAGCTGGATGACATATCAAAAGGCAAGATAAAAGTAGATTATAAAATGTCGTTTGTGAAATAGTTCATGCTTTATTGCAGGTTGTCAATTGAATTCTCGATTTGCGTTAGGTCCCCGAATTTTTAGCCATTCATTTCACAATTCATTATAGTGATAAAGGTTATTTTGCATGCATGAAAACAATGGTTTTTTTGCCCCTTTTGATACTGTACAATTGTTTGTTGGGGCAGACCGACACGAGCGTTACTGTTAACAAAAAGGTGATCACCTTGAAAGAAGTGGTGGTGCGAAGTAATCTCAATGTGCCTGCTTTCATTGATCGCGTAAAAAATGATACAACTTTCTACAAAGCATTTCGAAACCTTAAAGTTTTAGGATATACAGCTCTGAACGATATCCGCATGATGAATAAAAAACGAGTTGTTAAAGCTACCCTTAACAGTAAAACCAAACAGGTTGTAAAAAATCATTGCCGGTGGATGGAAATCCTGGATGAAAAATCCAGCGGTGATATGTATGATAAAAATCACCACCTTAATTATTACACTGCTGATATGTATGCAGGATTATTTTTTGCAGCTGATACCATTTGTGGGGAAACCAATATTGTTAGTGGCATTGCTTTCAATACAAAGGGAAAGTCAGGCATGGCAAAACATAGGGAACAGTTAAAGATGTTGTTCTTCAATCCTGGTAAAAGGATCCCGGGGCTTCCATTCATCGGGAATAAAATTGCTTTATTTGATGAGGAGGTGGCAGAACTATACGATTTTGTGATCGATATGGAAAGTTTTAAAGGCAATCTGTGTTATTTGTTTCGGATTGTTCCAAGAGAAGATCTTACTTCCGGAGAAAAGGATAAGATCGTTATTAATGAAATGACGACCTGGTTCAATACAAGCAACTGGGAGATTGTGGCCCGTAACTATGATTTAAGTTACAAAGCAGGTGTGTATGATTTTGATGTACACATGGAAGTAGAGATGACAAAGTTTGGAGATCTTGTAGTTCCAAAAGTGTTACGCTATAATGGCACCTGGGATGTTGTATTGAAGAAGCAGGAACAAGGCGCATTTACGGCTACATTGTTTGATTTTACAAATTAGTATCAATCCTCAGTGAGAATACAGCATGGATACTTTGTATGCAGTTTGTAAGTTGAGCCGAAATTACTGAATAAAAGACTGCCAACCGATCAACCAATATTCTTCACTTTCGAATAATTTCTCCATTTGTCTATTACCTGCGCCATGTCTTCAGGGAGCTCACTGTTGAATGTTATATTCTGCCTGCTTTTTGGATGAATGAATCCAATTGTTTTTGCATGCAGCGCATGACGGGGACAGATAGCAAAACAATTATCTACAAACTGTTTGTATTTTGTAAAAACCGTCCCTTTTACAATTCTGTCCCCACCATAAATTTCATCATTGAATAATGGATGGCCAAGGTGTTTCATGTGTACGCGTATCTGGTGGGTACGGCCTGTTTCAAGTACACATTGCACTAATGAAACATAACCAAAGCGCTCTAATACCTTATAATGGGTGGTAGCATCTTTTCCGTAATCTCCCTCGGGGTATGCAGCAAACATTTTCCGGAAGCGTTGGTGACGGCCTACATGTGCATGAATGGTGCCACTGTCTTCTGAAACATTACCCCATACAAGCGCTATATAATACCGATGAATGGTATGGTGAAAAAATTCTTTTGCCAGGCTGGCTACTGCTTTTTCTGATTTTGCCAATACCATTAACCCGCTGGTGTTTTTATCAATACGATGTACAAGTCCGAACCGCGGTAACGACGTTTCATTGATCAAATTATTTTGTTGTTGCAGGTGATATGCTACTCCGTTGATAAGAGTACCACTTTTATTTCCGCTGGCAGGATGCACAACCAATCCAACGGGTTTGTTTATGATGAGAATATCATCATCTTCAAATACAATATTCAAGGGCATTTTTTCGGGTATAATTTCCTCGCCTGCTACTTCTTTATCAGAATAAACGATGATCTCTTCGCCGGGTTTTATTTTGTGATTAGAAGAAACCTGTTTGCCGTTTATGAGGACACGTCCGGATTCAATAGCCTGTTGCACTTTATTTCGTGATGCATGTTCAATCCGTGCCACCAAAAATTTATCAATACGCATTGGCTCCTGGCCTCTGTCGACAACAATATTCATCCGCTCATATAGTTCCTCCGATATTTCAGGAGTTTCCTCTAACACCTCATCCACTTCTTTATGTTGCTTCCCCATTTATGTAGTTTTTATAAAGGTATGGAGGTTTACGGTTTGGGGTAAAGTTTTAAGTTTTTAGTGGTGCGGAATATGGATGAGATAATCAATTGTTCGCATGATTTATGTAAGTCTTTTAGCACTGGTTTAACTTTTAAGCCCCGGTTGATAATGCTTACGTTTTTCTAGTATGATGCCCTTTCTCAATCTTTTGATTCTCTCTTCTAATTATCTTTGTTATACTTTAAAATGCAAAATCATCAAGTCATATTTCGGGAGTTAGGTACAATGGAATATAAACAAGCCTGGGATTACCAGGAGTCATTGTTGAAGGCCAACGTAATGATTAAATCTTCAGTCCGCAATTTGCTGTTAGAAAGTCAAACTAAAAGGATTGAAGATAATATGCCGGAGTCTGATATTTCAACCTCAAATTCCAAACAGGACACTACCAACTATTTTCTATTTGTTGAACATCCGCCCGTATACACCTTGGGAAAAAGCGGTCGGGTTGAAAATATATTGATTAATGAACAGGAAAGATTCTTGAGAGGAATTACCTTTTTTGCTACTAACAGGGGGGGTGATATTACTTTTCATGGACCTGGACAAATAGTAGGTTATCCCATTTTGGATCTGGAGAATTTTGGTACTGATATTGGAAAATACCTTCGCAATCTTGAAGAAATAATTATTCGTACTCTTTCAGAATACGGAATTAAAGGAGAACGATCAGCCGGGGAAACGGGTGTTTGGATCGATGCAGATAGGAAAGGAAAGGAGAGAAAAATCTGCGCTATTGGCGTACGTTGCAGCCGATGGATCACTATGCATGGTTTTGCGTTTAATATTAATACTGATCTTAACTATTTTAATGATATCATTCCCTGTGGTATTCATGACAAAAAAGTAACATCTCTTGGAAAAGAGCTCGGAATGGTAATCCCATTAGAAGATGTAAAAGAAAAAATAAAGAAAAATTTCAGGGATGTTTTTCAGATAACAATAGTCGATGAAATGGCTTATTAAAAATCTTTGGGAATATAAAACCGGTGTTTTTCTTTCAGCTTTCCCTCTTCATATAATTCAAACCAAAACCATCCCGCATGGAGGAAATTCGATTTATCCAAGGTTAGGAAGGCGTCCTTTACGTGCTTTATTTCGAATAATTCGGTTTCATTTTCCTCAAAGAACTTCAATGAGTACTGTTTTTTAGCTGCATCGGTAAGTACAATTGCAATGTTCCCGTCTCTTTCTGTATAAACAAATTGAGAAGGGCGATATACTACTTTGGGTATAAACCCTTTTACCAATACCGTATCAATAGATGTAAATACCAGTGTATCCTTTGTTTTAATAATAATTGAATCGTAAAATTTTTTAAATTCAGGTTCTTCCATTCTGGCCAGAATATTCTCTCCCTTTTTTAATATGTATGTTCTCCTTGTGGTGATACTATCCGCAGGAAATAAGGTTTGCTTAAGCCTTATTTTTAAGTGTTCCAATTCAGTATAAGGCAGGCCATCTGCAAAGAGTATTCTTTTATTTGGATTTCCATTCACTTCGCGGGTTACCGGAATACTAACACGGGTGGTATCCCAGCGGGCTCTGCTCGATTTACTGAAAAAATATTTACCTCCTTCCATTACAATAAACAAACGATAAAACATAAAAGGCGTTTGTGCTTTTGAGTCTACAAACCCATTCTGCCTTACACGCGGATCAGGAACAGTTAATATCGTGTTGAAGTTTTTGGTACTGTCAGAAGAACGCTGAATACTGATCTGCGATACACTTTCAAAGGTATTGGTCCAGCTAATAAATATTTTATTAGCGCCCCTGGTTGTCACTGTGAATTTGGGCAAGGTATCCTGAGCCAGGGTAGAGCCGGAAAATAAAAGGAATAAAAAAACTGCGATAAATAACCTTGTCATGAATGTATAACGTATTAAAATTGCAACTATTTTAAGCGGTGCAAAGATAATGGAATGTTTATGCGGGAGTGGTATTCGTATTAATATCAAAAATCAAGCACGCCGGGAGGAAGAGATCTGTTGCCCTGAATCCCACCGCTATGTACTATTAAAATATTAGCACCCGGTGCGAAAAATCCTTGTTCGACCAGCTTTATTGATCCATAAAATAATTTGGCCGTATAAACAAAATCAGTGGGAATGCCATGTTGATGATACAGTTGATTCATAAATTGAATAAGCTCTTCATTTTTTTTGGCATAGCCACCGAAATGAAAATCGTATTGAAGGTTGAATTTTTTTGAGTTACTATTAGTATGAATGAAATTGGAAATTTCATGGCTATCATCCCTGTTTATTTTTAAGCAGATGATACCTGTAATTTCTTGATCAGGTAATGAAGCATTAATAATCCCGGTTATCATAGTTCCCGTGCCTACTGCGCAAATGATATGAGTATACTTGTGGCAGTTTTGTAACTGTAGAATTTCTTCAGCACCCTTAGTTCCCGGGAATCCTTGGCCACCTTCTTCAATCAATAAAAAATCAGGATGTGATTCCTGGAGCTCTTTAATAAAATCTTTGTTTTTATACAAGGGTCGTGACACAAACTGTATCTTCATTCCATACGACTCTACATCTTTTAAGGTAGGGGAGAAGGATGCAGGTTTCTCGCCACGGATAATACCGATAGATGAAAAGCCCATCTGTTTGCAGGCATATGCTGTAGCGAGAAGATGATTTGAATAGTATCCGCCAAAAGTTATAATACCTTTTTTACCGGCGCTGGCAGCATCTATTAAATAATATTTCAACTTAAACCACTTGTTACCTGAAATGATGGTATGAATTTTATCTAATCTCAATACATCAATACGGATTTTAAATTGGTTGAATAACGGGTGCTCCAGGGTTTGTATGTATACTTTCCTGCTATCAGGTAAATCCGTTGATTGGATCATTCGATTTTATGATAGTTAATTTTTCTATTTTCGTGCTCAAATTAAAAATACGCAATGGAACCCACTCTTTTGATACTGGCTGCAGGTATGGCCTCTCGCTATGGAAGTATGAAACAAATCCAATCCTTTGGCCCGGGAGGGGAAACTATTATGGATTATTCTATTTATGACGCTATCCGGGCTGGATTCAAAAAAGTAGTTTTTATTATACGTAAAGAATTCGCAAAAGATTTTCAGGATATTTTTGAACCAAGGCTGAAAGATAAAGTTTCATTGGATTATGTTTACCAGGATCTTAATTCTTTTACCGACGGATTCCAGGCTCCGGCTGACCGAACTAAACCCTGGGGAACGGCTCATGCCGTTTTATGCGCCAGGAATATAGTCAAAGAACCCTTTGCAGTAATTAATGCTGATGATTTTTATGGGAGGGATGCTTTTGAAAAGGCATATAAATTTCTAACAACTGATTGTAATGAAAAGGTTTATTCTATAATAGGGTATGAATTATTAAAAACTCTTTCAGAGAACGGTACTGTAAACCGTGGAGTTTGCCAGGTCGATAATGCAGGAAATTTAACAGCAATCGCGGAGCGCTTGAATATTTCAAAAAAAGATGGTAAAATAATTTGTGATGATAAGCAGGAGCCCAGGGAATTGGCTCTGGATTCACAGGTATCTATGAATTTCTGGTGCTTCCATACCTCGATATTTTCATACAGTGAAAAGCTTTTCCATGTATTTCTTAAAAATAACATTGAGAATCCAAAATCAGAATTTTTCATTCCAATAGTAGCGGATCAGTTTATTAAGGATGGGGAAGGGGTCATTAAAGTAATACCCACTTCAGCACAATGGTTCGGAGTTACTTATAAGGAAGATGCGCCGGAAGTAAAAGAAAGTTTGAGTGAACAAGTAGCAGCGGGAGAATATCCACCCCATTTGTGGTAATCAAATAATAATGTAGAAGAGAGCACAAGTGATAAGGCCAGGCCTTTCCTGTAGCATATAACGATACTAATAACTTCTCACCATAAATACACAATCTTCAATCTTTTTAATTTGTTGAACTCTATCAAGGCCTTTAATACTGGAAATGGAGGGTAATTTTATCTTTTGAACAGTAGTATCAGTTTTAGCGATATCATCAACCAACCGGAAAATGTTTTGTGAAGTAATTGCAAAAACCACTCCCTGAGCTGCTATTTGCCTGGTAGTTATGATGCCGATCACTTCGCCATTTTTATTGAAAACGGGACCCCCACTATTACCCGGATTAGCAGTGACTCCAATTTGGCAAGTCAGGGTATCACCATGGAAACCTGTCTTTGCACTCATATACCCTTCATTGTATACTATTTCTTCACGTGGAAAACCCAATGTAAATAATGTTTCTCCCAGGTCAACACCGTTTTTCCGTATGCCGTAGGGAAGAACATCATGAGGTTTAAAGTCATTGTCTTCAATCTTTAAAATGGCAATATCTGTAGAAGGATTCTGATGAATAGTTGTAGCCCTGAACTCCTGTCCTTTATTATTCTGAACAATCACCGAGGTAGACCCCGCAACAACGTGCGCATTAGTGATCAGAAATCCTTTCCCGTCAATAAGAAATCCGGTACCTCCGGATTTAATATCAGTGTTAGCGGGAGCCTTTGGAACTTTTTCGGTTGGAGTTCCTTCGACTTGCTTTTTTAACTGGTCAACGGTCCGTTTTGTTCTTTCAAATTTTTGATTAAGTTGCTGCAGTTCAACTGTATCTGCTTTGCGTGAGTTAATCATTCCTGCAATTAACATAGTCGTAATCCCGGCAATAGAGGCCGCCACTCCCATAACGCGCTTATACCGTTTCCACATTTGTTTAACTATGGCTTGCGAAGGTTGTTCCTTAATCGAACCACTGGATACGAGGGTATTATGGATATCATGGAGGGAGGCCTTAAAATTTTTGGCCTCACCAAACTTGTTAAGCTGACCCAGGAAAATAGTATGCTCGACAACAAGCTGGTCTACTTCAGGGTTGGTCTTCCTCAATTGTTCAAAATGGCCTTTCTCTTCGGGGCCCATTTCGTTTTGTAAATATCTTTCAACCGCTTCCAGTAATTGTAACTGTTCCATTTACACGTGGTTTTTATATTCAGAAAAGAATAATTTTTTCAGTCGCATCAGGCATTTGTACTTTTGATTTTTGGCATTATCGGCATTAGTATATCCAAAATTTCCTGCTATTTCGGTCATGTTTCTCTTTTGCAGATAGAATGCTTCTAAAAGACTCTTACAAGGTTCTCCTATGCTTGAAAGAGCTTTTTCCATCATCAAAAAATCACTGTTTCTTTGGTCATGAACTTCCATGTCTTCATCTACCGACACTGTTTCAACAAGGCCATTCGAATTATGAGAATATTTCTGCAATTGCAACAACCTCTTTAGCCATAAACGTCTACAAACTGAATATACATATGTTTTAAGCTGACAATTCAATTCAAACGAGCCTGATCTGGCTTTCTCATATAAAACCATCATCGCCTCCTGAAAAATATCCTTCGCATCTTCAGCTGTGCCATTATTATTGATTATCAATGTTTGAACCATATTATATTGCATGGCATATATGGATTCAATGGCTGTTCTGTCATTCTGTGCCAATCCTTCTAATAACGCTTTTTCGTTAACATCTGTTTTCACGCTAATAACCTTTATTAATACCGAAATTAAGGAGAAGTAACCCAAAACCTGCAAAGGCAGCTTTTAAGCCGACCAGTACTATCAAAAAAAAAATATAAAAAAGGTTAATTGGGGCAGGTTACCTTTTTCTACAGGCTGTATTAACATGAAATCATTCATAAACAAAACTTAGAACAATGAAAAAGCTGTTATTAATTTTAGCAATCGGTGCATTTGTAGCTTGTAACGATAGCGGAACTGAAGATGGATCTACTGCAGATACAACTGTAACTACTGGTACTGATACAACTATGGTTATGCCTGCTCCCGATACAACTACAAGAACAACTGATACTTTGGTTGTAAGGCCCGATACTACAGCAACTAAATAAGTTTTTTTTCATATGGCAAGCAATCGTTAGAGGCCGTCCTGTTCTCAGGAGGGCTTTTTTGTTAGATGTAATTATGAAATAAGCGGTTGCTCCTGTCCCAAGACATCGTTATGAACCGGAAATAATAAATGCGTTCTGCACAGGCAGAACGCATTTATTATTTATAGGATTTATCAGGCACCCATCCTTTTCTTCAAGTTCTGATTGACTGCGTCAAGGAATTCTTCGGTATAGAGGTAATGTGCTCCATGACTTACTTTATTTCCGTGAATACAAACTGCAAGGTCCTTAGTCATTTTTCCCGTTTCCACAGTTTCAATACATACTTGTTCCACAGTATTGGAAAAATGGATCAGATCCTCGTTATTATCTAATTTGCCCCTAAAGGCAAGACCTCTTGTCCAGGCAAAAATGGAGGCTATGGGATTGGTAGAAGTAGGTTTACCTGCCTGGTGATCTCGATAATGCCTCGTTACGGTTCCATGAGCAGCTTCTGCTTCCATGGTTTTTCCATCGGGAGTAATTAGTACCGAGGTCATCAGGCCTAAAGATCCAAAACCCTGGGCTACTGAATCGCTCTGTACATCACCGTCATAATTTTTGCAGGCCCAAACAAAATTGCCATTCCATTTTAATGCACTTGCCACCATATCATCAATCAAACGGTGCTCATATACTATCTTAGCCTGTTCAAATTTCTGTTTAAACTCTTTCTCGTAAATCTCAGCAAAAATATCTTTGAACCGGCCATCGTATTTTTTTAAAATGGTATTCTTTGTAGAAAGGTATAAAGGCCATTTTTTAGTAAGTGCGATATTAAAGCAACTCCGTGCAAAGCCTATGATACTTTCATCCGTGTTATACATAGCCAGCGCAATTCCATCTCCTTTAAAATTGTAAACTTCAAAAGTTTGAGCTTCACCCCCATCCTCCGGTGTGAAAGTCATGGTCAACTTTCCTTTCCCTTTTATTACCGTGTCAGTAGCACGGTATTGATCACCAAAAGCATGACGTCCAACGATGATTGGGGCGGTCCAGTTAGTAACCAAACGTGGAATATTTTGAATCACAATGGGTTCTCTGAACACGGTTCCATCCAGAATATTCCTGATGGTACCATTAGGGCTTTTCCACATTTGTTTCAGCTTGAATTCTTCTACACGAGCTTCATCAGGAGTAATGGTGGCGCATTTAATGCCGACACCATATTCCCTAATAGCATTAGCGGCATCAATGGTAACCTGGTCATTTGTCTGATCGCGGTATTCAACTCCAAGATCATAGTATTTGATATCAAGTTCAAGATAGGGGAGTATTAATTTTTCCTTAATGAACTTCCAGATAATGCGGGTCATTTCATCGCCGTCTAATTCTACGACAGGATTAGCAACTTTGATTTTTTTTACCATGTGTAGCTTAATTTTTAATCTTATAAAATAGGTGTGCAAACCTACGGTAATTGAGGGAATTTTCACAACTGGGAGTGTGTACACATCATTAGACACTTACAAAGTTTGGTGCTACCACCTAAAACAAGTATTGCAGGTCGATAGTAATAGGTGTACTCGGTTATTTGTACAGGAAGCTATAAATTGTGGAGATGCTGGACGAGTTCAAAAAATATTTGGCCAAATATGTGGAGATTTCACCCGTTGAGTTCACTATGCTGGAGCCCTTTCTTCAAATTCGCAATTTTGATAAAAAAGTAAAACTGGTAGATATTGCAGAGGAAGAGAATTATCTCAATTTTATTGAAAAAGGACTTGTAAGAAAATTTTTTTACAAAGGAAGAGATGAGATCATTACACAAATAGCAAAAGAGGGCGACCTTATCAGTTCTTCGGTTTCTTTTTTATCAGGAGTTCCATCTTCCTATGTGGTAGAAACGATTGAGCCAACTACTTTTATTTCATTATCGAAGCAATCCATTGAAAAATTATATGCTATCCATTCAAAATGGCAACGGGCAGGACGATTAATTATCACAGATTTACTAGTTCAAAAAGAATATTGGGAACTAGACAGGATGAAATTTACAACCAAGGAAAGGTTTGTGAGGTTCCTTACCTCAAATGGGGATCTTTTTCAAAGGGTACCACAAAAATACCTGGCCTCTTATCTTAATATTCAACCTGAAACATTCAGTCGTTTAAAACATTTTTTACGCAAGAGATTTGCTGAGAATAATTTATAAAGCAAGATGATTCAAACTATCGATATCGGTGCCTATTGTGATTTCCTCTTTCAGTTTATTCAAAAATTCGGAAAAATAAACCGCGAAGAATTTGACGCGCTCATGCCCTATTTTAAAATGCGATATTTTGAGAAGAGGACAATAATATTACAGAAAGGAGAGGTGGATGATTATTTGAATGTGGTGGTACAAGGGCTCGTCAGAAAATTTATCAGAGTACGAGGTAATGAAATAACCCTTCAATTGGCCACTGAAGGACATATGGTACAATCGGAAGTATCATTTCATACCCGAATGCCTTCCGATGTAATTCTTGAAACATTGGAACCTACTACACTAATTTGTATGGATTACCAGGGAGTACAGGAAGCTCTTGAAAAAATACCAAGCGCCGAAGAATTAGGGCGGTTGATCATTACGTATATGTTCATAAGGAAAGATTCCCGTTATTATTCTCAACTGAAGAACACTACCCGCGAACGGTTTTTAGAATACATGAATGTTCATCCACACATGTTGCAGAGAGTGCCACAAAAAATATTGGCATCGTATCTTAATATCAAACCTGAAACATTCAGCAGGCTGAAGCACCTCTTAAGACCGGCAAAAATATAATGTTAGTTATTGCAGCCTTTAAAGATTAACGATTAACACAGGGATATGTAATTCGTGTCGTACAGTGTTGATGGTTTCGCCGTACAACCAATCCTTAATGCCACTATGTCCATGCGCACCTATAACCATAAGATCAGCGGATTCTTCTTTAACAATTCTCGCAATTTCTTTTGTTCGGTTTTTGAAACCTAGTTTGCCTACTGCAGAAAATCCCCTTTGATTGAGTTGTTGTATGTAAAATTGGAGGCGTTCTTCGTCCTTGGCTGTTTCATAATCATCACTTTCTTTTCCAAGTAAGCGGGCAGACGTACTTTCTACAATATGGATCAATAAATATTCTGTATCTGATTTCCCTTGCCCTATTGCCGAACCTAATAATTTTTCATCGTGATCGCTGAATTCCAGAGCCACTGCAATTTTTTTATAAGCCGGTATCGAAAGGTTTTGTAAACCTGCAATATCAGGATGCATTTGGATAGAGACTTGTTTCTGTCGCCTACTAAAAATGGGAAAAAATACAGTGTACAACAGTAACATACCGAATAGCAACGCTCCCAGGATAATCACTGATTTCCAAAAAGTACTATCTGATGTTGCAAAAAAATCACTTGCTTCATTAAGTACCATCTTGATATTCAGGTATACGAGAATAGCTGCGATCAGCCAGGCGAATGCCTTTATTAAGGGCCCAATCGCAAATGAACCCATTGTTTGTTTATCACTTACAAAATGAATTAATGGAATAATAGCAAAGCCAAGCTGCATGCTAAGAATAACCTGGCTAAATACCAGCAAACTATCTACTTCCTTATCTCCGTATATAGAAATTACCAGCACTGCGGGTATTATGGCAAGCAACCTGGTTATGAGTCGCCTGATCCAGGGATTGATGCGTAATCGCAGATAGCCTTCCATTACGATCTGGCCGGCTAACGTTCCAGTTACTGTTGAACTTTGTCCTGCAGCAATTAAAGCAACAGCAAATAATATCGGTGCTACTCCCGAGCCTAACAAAGGCGCTAAGAGTTGATGCGCTTCTTTTATTTCCGCTACCTCTGTGCGCCCTGTTTTAAAAAAAACCGTAGCTGCCAGAACAAGAATTGCGGCATTGACCAGAAAAGCGATATTTAATGCAATGGAAGAATCTATAAAATTCCATTTCAGCGCCTGCTTAATCCCTTCTTTTGTTTTCTGGATTTTTCTGGTCTGTACCAACGCCGAATGCAAATAAAGATTATGGGGCATTACAGTTGCACCAATAATCCCAATGGCGATATACAATGCATTTTCATTGGCAAAAGATGGAAGAAATCCAGTTGCTACCTCTCCCAAATCAGGCCGGGCAAGAATGATTTCAATCAAAAATGAAACAGCAACAACAGCTACTAACCCAATAATAAAAGCCTCCATGGTTCGCATCCCTAAACGTTGCAAGTAGAGTAATAGGAATGTGTCTAATACTGTAATGCTAACGCCCCATATTAAAGGCAAGCCAGTTAAAAGATAAATACCTATGGCCATTCCAAGTACTTCCGCTAAATCAGTTGCCGCGATGGCAATTTCGGCTAAAATATAAAGAATGAAATTGATGAACCTGGGATAGGTTTCACGGTTTGCCTGTGCGAGATCCCTTTTTCTTACAATTCCTAATCGTGCCGATAAGCTTTGAAGTAATAAAGCCATGATATTGCTCATAAGCAAAACCCATAGCAAAGAGTAACCAAACTGGCTTCCACCGGCAAGGTCAGTTGCCCAGTTCCCAGGATCCATATAACCTACACTCACCAGGTACGCAGGCCCAAAAAAAGCAAATATTTTTCTCCACCCTTTTGCTTTCGTGCTTATATCGACCGATTCATGAACTTCACTTAAGGAAGTATCGTTTTGTAATTTGTTCATATTATAACAAAAACATTTTTAGCAACACTTTCACTGATTGTTATCGACTGTTGATTTTTTATTTTCAGTTCAAGAGAATGGTCAAATGCAAACTTTCGTTTTATTTCCAGCTTCGTTCCAATTGAAATCGATTTGTGTTTTAACAACTCAAGCATTTCATTAGACTGGTCGCTGATATTACTTACTTCTGCCATAACATTTAAAGTGAGTTCTGATAAACTTATTTGTTGTTTCATGGCAAACTTCCCCAGGCTATCTGGTATCGGGTCTCCATGTGGATCGGATTTGGGAAATCCAAGAAATTCATCAAGTCTGTCGATTAACTTTTTGCTGCTGATATGTTCCAGCTCTTCTGCCATTTCATGCACTTCTTCCCATCCGAAATGAAGTTTCTCCACAAGAAAATATTCCCATAACCGGTGTTTCCGGATTATCTGAATGGCTACCTTTTTACCTTCATTACTTAGTTTGAAGCCCTGGTACTTTTCATATAACAGCAACTTCTGCGTTTTCAATTTTTTTAGCATGTCAGTGACGGAAGCAGCCCGGGTCTGTAATTCTTTTGCCAGGGCATTAGTCGTGACCACGCCCTCTTCCTCCTGTAAATGAAAAATCCCCTTCAGGTAATTTTCTTTGCTGGATGAGTACTTCATGCAGATCAATTTACCGTATATCTAAAAATTAATTTAGACAAATCTAAAATAATATTTAATTCAATAAAATATATTTTTAGGGAGTGAGGTTGAATGACTATTTTTAGCGCTTTGTTAAACCTATACACGGCTATGTTTAAATATCTCATTCTATTATTGTCGGCCGGAATATTGATCAGTTGCAAAAACAAAAAAGCCCCTTTGCCGGACAATCAAGTTGTGGAGATTGAAGATTTCATCAATTTTTTTCCTGAAGTAACATTACCATTTAAAATTACTGACAGTGGTCTGTTTAAAAAACAGGGTGATTCTTCGATTATAGGTTATACGATGTTTACTCAATTTCTATCCGATTCTGTTTTACGAAAAGATTTTGGAACCACGGTAAATCCCGTCTTGTATTCCCTTGGAAGGGCAAAAGAAAAGGGTCGGGAAACCTATTTGCTGGTGAAAGCCGTCCAGGCGAAAAAAAGGGTTGCCTACCTGGTCTGCCTGGATAAAAAAAATAATTATTTAAACAGTTTTCCACTGGTAAAGACAGGGGTTGGAGTCTATTCCGCAGCATACGGAGTTTTAGATAAAAAATTTCAGATTACGACTTACCGGGAGACAAAAAAGGCTACCGGAGAAACCTGGTATAAACGGAACGTGTATGTGTATAACGCTGGGGGCAATGACTTTTCATTAATCCTGACAGAGCCCAATGAAGAAATGATTGAAAATATTTTCAATCCTATTGACACGTTTGCAAAAAAAAATAAACTCAGTGGTGATTATATCAGGAATGAGAAAAATTTCATTTCAATTCGCGACGGCAAAAAAACTTCTGAAATCTTATTTTTTGTACATTTTGAAAAAGATAATGAAGAATGTGTTGGTGAGGTGAAAGGAACTGCAAATATGGTTTCACCAACAAAAGCGCATTACAAGGAGAATGGTAACCCTTGTACCATTGAATTTACTTTTAGTGGGTCTGCTGTTGTAATGAAAGAGATTGAAGGTTGTGGATCCTTTCGCGATATAAAATGTTTTTTTGAAGGAAGATTTACAAAGAAAAAAGAGGTCAAACCGAAAGTTCCCAAAAAGAAAAAATAATTAATATGGAATCAAAATAGCAATCTTTTTACATCAACTTTTTATCCATACTCCTCATGGTCACATACATTACTCCCTGACGATTCGGAAAGCATTTGGTTTAAATTTTAACCATTATATTGCACCCCGCAACTTGTTACCTATCCGGAGTCTTGCGATAGTTCAATGATTATAAAGTCAAAAATGGAAGATGTTTTATGAGTTTTAATAATTATAATGTACCCTATACACCCGATGAACGATACTCTAAAAAGATAGCTTATTTTTCCATGGAGTTTGCAGTTCATCAACCCTTGAAAATTTATAGCGGAGGCCTTGGGTATTTATCCGGGTCTCACCTTCGAAGCGCATATGAACTTCGCCAAAATTTGATCGGTGTTGGAATTTTATGGAAATATGGTTATTATGACCAGGCACGCAACCAGGATCAGACTTTGCAGGTTACCTGGATGGAGAAGATTTATAGCTTTCTCGAAGATACCGGAATCAAGTTTCAAATAACGATTCACGACCACCCGGTATGGGTAAAGGTGTGGTATCTCAATCCTGAAACTTTCAAAAGTGCTCCTCTATTCTTACTAAGTACCGATCTTGCTGAAAATGATTATGTATCGCAAACGATCACCCATCGTTTATATGATGCTAATGTGGCCACTAAAGTAGCGCAGTTTATTTTGCTGGGGGTGGGTGGAGCTAAACTGATGGATGAAATTGGATTTAATCCTGAATTATATCATTTAAATGAAGCCCATGGTGTATCTGCTGTATTCTACCTATATAAAAAATATGGGAATACTGCTGATATAAAAAAGCGTTTGGTTTTTACAACCCACACACCTGAAGAAGCGGGAAATGAAAAGCACGATATTCATTTGTGTGAAAAAATGAGTTATTTCTGTGGCATCGGATTAGATGAGGTGCGAAAGCTTACTGGAATTCACGATGACAAATTCAATCATTCCCTTGTTGCCTTACGCTTTGCCCGGCTTGCTAACGGGGTATCCCAATTACATGGAGAAGTTTCGCGAGCCATGTGGGGGAAAACAGAAAATATTTGTCCCATTATTGCAATAACTAATTCGCAGAACTGGAACTACTGGGCAGATAAACAATTGTACAAAGCATCCGCAGATGGAAACGATGTATGGTGGGATGATCGAAAAAAATATTTAAAGAAAAGGGCATTTGATATTATAGCTGATCAAACCGGGAAAATATACGATCAGAATGTTTTCACCATTGTATGGGCTCGGCGTTTTGCGGGTTATAAAAGAGCAGAGCTTATTACACGCGACGCAGCACGGTTTGAAAAACTATTGACTGATACCAAATACCCTGTTCAAATTATCTGGGCTGGAAAACCCTACCCAATGGATTATCCGGCCATCAATGAATTTAATAATCTCGTTCATCTTAGTAGAAAGTATAAAAATATTTCTGTAGTTATAGGATATGAGCTGGCTCTTTCCAAAAGATTAAAACAAGCCGCTGATGTTTGGCTGAATAATCCACGGGTGCCACGCGAAGCTTCAGGTACCAGTGGAATGACTGCAGCCATGAACGGTTCCGTTAATTTTTCAACCGATGATGGTTGGATTCCTGAATTTATAAACCATGGAAACAATGGTTTTGTAGTTCCCAAAGCTGATTATGGTAAAATGAGTGTGCAGGAGCAGGACCAGTATGATCTGGATAAGATTTATGAAATTTTGTTGAAAGAAATACTCCCTTTGTATTACGATAATTATGATACCTGGCGACAAATCGCAAAAAATGGAATGCGCGATGTACGTTTCCGTTTTGAATCAGCACGTATGGCCGCAGAATATTATGATCGGCTATATAATTCTAAAAGTGAAAATTAGCAACTTTGTAAATGTCGTTCAAGAGTTCATTGTAAAATCTACTACTCCAAGTAAAGACTGATCATATAAATTTCACGGTCGGTTTCCCATATGCAAATTTGCTAATTTGCAAATTGTCTATCCTTTCCTTTAATTTTAGTGAAAGCAATTCTGTGAACAAAGCTGCCTGGAAATTATTACAGCCATTAGCCATACTGTTTATTATTTATATAGCAGGAATCCTTGGATATATTGTAATAGAACATTTTACTTTGTTGGAAGCTTTTTACATGACCACCATTTCAGTAACCACTGCGGGCTTTACTGAAGTAAGAAAATTATCAGATGCGGGAAGAATATTTACAAGTCTTTTATTGATCACCAGTTGGGGCGCTTTTGCTTTTGCTATTACCCGTATTACCCAGTATATCATTAATGGAGAAGTTAATAAATATTTTAAAAACCGTCGCATCATGAAGGCTATTGATAAACTCAACCAGCATGTTATTGTTTGCGGGTATGGCCGTAATGGACAGCAGGCCGCAAAAACCCTAGGCTATCATTCCCAGGAGTATATTATTATTGAGAACAATCATGATGTAATCGAGCGCGTTGTAGGTGAACACCCTGGTCTTATCTATATTATCGGTGACAGTACTGATGATGATGTACTACAAAGGGCCGGGATACATCGTGCAAAAGCATTGATTACTACTTTACCGGCTGATGCTGACAACGTGTTCATTGTTCTTTCTGCAAGGTGGCTCAACCCGGAAATTCAGATAATCAGCAGGGCATCCGAGAAGAACTCTACTGAAAAATTGGTAAAAGCTGGTGCCAATAGTGTAATCATGCCCGATAAAATAGGGGGAACGCACATGGCTACCCTGGTTTCTAAACCTGATGTTATTGAATTCATAGATTATTTATCTGGCGCCGAAGGAGAATCCATTCACATAGAATCTGTTTCTTACAACCAGTTGCCTGCAGACATGCAAGGCCAAACTTTAATGAATATAATGGCCTGGAAAAAAACGGGAGTTAATTGTATCGGGATTAAAGACGCGGAAGGTAAATTTCTTATCAGTCCCCCGGAGGAAACCATAATTGAAAAGGGTATGAAAGTGCTGGTCCTTGGCACAAGACAGCAAATTGAAGATATGAAAGGTAATATTAAGTAAGAAGTACGAAGTGCTTATTACTTCACAATATCCAACAACTCTACTTCAAAAATTAATGTTGAACCGGGTTTGATAGCGGGTCCGGCACCGTTATCACCATAGGCGAGATGCGAGGGAATGAAGAGCTTCCATTTACTACCTATCGGCATTAATTGCAGCGCTTCAATCCAGCCAGGAATTACACCGTTCACTGTTATTTCAAGTGGATCTCCTCTTTGCACAGAGCTATCAAAAATAGTTCCGTCAAGTAGAGAACCTGTATAATGAACTTTCACTTTATCTGTTGCTGTGGGTTTAACTCCTGTACTTTCTTTCATTATCTGGTATTGTAATCCACTCGGCAAACTAATTATCCCGGGTTGCTTTTTATTCTGGGCTAAAAATGCCTCCCCGGCTTTTCTGTTTCCTGCAGATTTTTCACCGCGCATTTCCTGCACATAAGTTACCATACAATTGTTCGCCTGTTCGTCGTTCAGTAACGGCTTACCCGTTTTCATATCGTTAAGCGCTTTCAAGACCAGATTATTATTTATATTTTGTACGCCCTGCTCTTTGTAAAAACTTCCGATGCTCAGGCCCAATGCATAACTGAACGAATCCAAGGCATTCTTCATTGCGACCGCGGGGATGGTTGGTTTAGCCTTTGTACTAACAACAGGCTTTTTCTTTACCTGAGCAAATACTATGGTACCGAGTACACACAAAATTGATAATACAACAATCTTTTTCATTCAATTAATTTAAGGCGCAAAAATAACGTAATACACACAAACCGGGAGGATCAATTCTGTGACTGCATACCTTTATTCATGTAAACTGTTTATGTTTTATAATACGATAAGATGAAAAATTTGCGGGGAATTGGTTTATCTCTTTCCTGTGTTGATTCGACGAAGAAAAGGACCGTTGTAAAATTATTCAAAGTAGATCAGTACTGCTTATAATGGAGTAACATATCAGGTAGGGATGGCTCTTTTTCCAATAATTGATTAAGTTGTGATCAAAATTCCTCAAAATAAACCACCTGGCCAGAAGAGTAAAAAAAAATCCAACTCATGATTCTTTGCAAATCTCATTATCAATGACAATACAATCTTTTGTTACAGATATTCAGGTCAGATGGTCTGATCTGGATCCTAATTACCATGTGAGGCATTCCGTTTATTATGATTATGGTGCCTATTCGAGGATATGTTTTCTTAACAAGCAGGGGGTTACCAGCGCTTTTATGAGTCAATACCAATTCGGGCCGATCCTTTTTCGTGAGGAATGCATATTCAGGCGGGAAATAAAATTACAAGATAGTGTAAGCATTGACTTACAATTGATAAAAGCCAGGGCCGATTATTCAAGATGGACTATTCAGCACATCCTAACCAGGAATGATGAAACTGCGGCTACTCTTATAATGGATGGAGCCTGGATTGATACAGTTAAACGTAAACTTACAATTCCTCCCCAGCTTGCTTATCAAAGCCTTTGAAAGCATGCATAAGGCGGAAAACTTTGAATGGATAAAATAAATAGAAGCTTAACAAATTTTTTCGGACTTTCCAGCGTTATTTAGTGGAAACACGCTCTCTATGAAAAATCTTATTTTACCGATTTTACTAGCATCTTCATTTTTTTCTTATTCCCAACAAAAAGAATCTTCCGGAACAGGGCTTTTCAAAAAAGCGGGTACTGCCTTTGGTAAAGCAAAATCAGGGGGAAGTTCTTTGTCGAACGATGAAATTATAGCCGGCCTGAAAGAGGCATTGTCCGTAGGAGCGCAAAACAGTTCAGGCAAACTTTCCGCAATTGATGGTTTTTTTGCAAATGCTGCGATAAAAGTTTTAATGCCAGCTGAAGCCAGAAAGGTAGAGGCAACTCTTCGAAATGCTGGTTTGGGTGACATGGTTGATAAAGCCATTCTCTCCATGAATCGTGCGGCCGAAGATGCCTCGAAATCATCTGCTCCTATTTTTATAGAAGCCATCAGGCAAATGGGCTTTCAGGATGCACTTAGTATTTTAAGAGGGACCGATACTGCCGCCACTTCTTATTTAAAAGGCAAAACTCTTGCTGCTTTAACCATCGCTTTCAAACCCATTATCGACGAAGCGTTACAAAAAACAGACGCAACCAAACATTGGAAAAATGTGTTTGAAACCTACAATAAATTGCCCACCACATTCAAGAAAATTAATACAGATCTTTCTGGATATGTAACTGAAAAGGCTTTAAGCGGATTATTTTACCAGGTAGCGCTTGAAGAACAAAAGATCAGGAAGGATCCTGCTGCACGTGTGAATGATGTTCTGAAAAAAGTCTTTGGAAGTTAATATATTACCTAGTCCATTAATAAATACATAAAATGATCGACCATTTCTCCCGGTGGATCATTTACATTCTCTGGTCCATTATTATATGAATTTAATTTGATCCTGATAATTCTTTTATAATCCTGGTATATTATTATTTCATACAAAAGGCGTAGAGTTCACACTCTGCGCCTTTTGTAATCTGGGAAATATCGGATCAAACTGCAATCAACATTTTTTTATATTTTAAAAAAGCTACTTACGAAATTATGTTTAACTCCCTCATCATTATCTTCACCTCATGTTTGCCAGAACGGTTTCATTGTATAAAAATGCTTACAGTGGCTTATCACCTTCCACGTGGTGGTTATCACTGGTAATGTTGGTAAATCGTAGCGGGACTATGGTTGTTCCGTTTATGAGTATTTATCTAACCAGTCCTGTAATGGGATATAGCATTGTTCAAGCAGGTATAGTGATGGGGTTATTTGGTTTGGGTGCAATTGCAGGTGGGTTTTTTGGGGGTCGTATTACCGATAGAACAGGACATTATCCTGTGCAGATTGCTACACTGATCGGAGGAGGCATTTTATTTATCGTCCTTGGGCAAATGAAAAGCTACCCTCTTATTTGTTTGTTCAGTTTCTTGCTGAGTATGGTGAATGAAGCTTTTCGTCCAGCTAATGCAACAGCTATTGCTATTTACAGCAATGAAAATAACAGAACACGTTCTTATTCACTCAATCGTTTGGCAATAAATTTAGGATGGGCCGTAGGGGGTGCAGCAGGAGGCTTTATTGCCTCAATTAATTACGAATTATTGTTTTGGGTCGACGGATTAACCAATATTGGCGCCGCACTGTTGCTGATGTATTTTTTGCCGGCGTCTTCAAATCATTTTAAGCCTGTTACAACTACAGAACATCGGAAGCCTTCCCTCTCTGCATACCATGATAAATTTTATATCTTTTTCATTTTGCTCACTGCATTATTTGCTATCTGTTTTTTCCAGATGTTCTCTACTTTAACAGTCTATTACAAAAAGGATCTGCATTTCTCAGAATCATATATTGGTTTGTTAATGGCAGTGAATGGATTGGTAATTGCTTTCATTGAGATGGTGATCGTTTTTATGGTAGAGGGTAAAAGGAAAAATACCTTCTATATTTCCTTCGGAGTATTCTTGTGTGGGCTATCTTATCTGATGCTTAATCTATTTTACATCACACACCTTCTTGCAGTTGTAATGATATTGCTCATAACCTTTGGAGAAATGTTTTCTATGCCTTTCATGAATGCTTTCTGGATCAGTCGTAGCGCCGCTCATAACCGCGGACAGTATGCTGGATTGTATACCATAGCCTGGGCTTCGGCGCAAACCTGTGGCCCGTTATTTGGATCCCTGATTGCCGATCAATGGGGTTTCGACACATTGTGGTGGATGGTAGGAACACTTTGTGTTACAACAGCATTCGGATTTTATCTGCTACATAAATATTTAAAATGATTGGATCTTTTAATGAAAAATATTCTGGTACGAGCTTGAAGCTTTGACCGACCGTTTGATCTCTATGTTACAATCATTCTTAACGCTGATCAGGAAAAGCATTTCAACAAATAATACTATTTTAAATCAGTTTAGTGAAAAACTTTCTGGTTTTTATATTTAGAAAAGGCTAGACAATTTCTAAAAAGTATACCCCAGGTTAAATGTAAGTGGGATTTTTACTCCTCCATTATAAGGAAATATATTTCCATTGGAATAATGTCCTATCCTGACTTCCGCGTTCAGCTGTCTGTTCTTACCCGCGAAGGTGCCGAGGCCCATAAGATCCTGGAACGTAAAACGTTTACCAGTATCAACACTATCGATGGTGGTCCTTGAAATAAATGTTGGACCTGCAACTGAATAATAGAAATATAGATCTGCAGGTTTGGTTCTAAGAAAGCTAAACCTGAAAAGGGGAAATACCGATAAAGTATAAAACTGATTTTTGTTTTTCCTGCTTTTCCAGAAGGATAAGTTGGTTCCCCAGTCTAATGAAAATAATTTTCGTCCATGAAAGATATTTCTTTGGTATTGTAATGAAACTCCTTGTTCAACTTCTGCATCGCCACCCCAAAATATCGGGATCGCTCCTTTTGAAACAAAATCATTGACACCGTAACTATAGTGATTGGTACTATACCCCAGCTGTATGAGATTCCTGGGAAATTTGAAGCCTGTAGTAGAATTCTTTTCAACACGGTCGGGTGATAATGTTCGCATGGTATAATTAAATCCTGTTGAGTAAAATACCGTATACGGTTGTTTGGAGTTTGTGTGTGGTGGAGAATATGCCGCTGAAATCTTTAAATCCCATTTATTGTTTAAATGATATTGAATGCCTGCACCTAAAAGAACAGAGGCATAATTGGCATCCAATACAACTGGTATATCGCCAAGTTTAAATCCTTTTCGTGTAATAATACTCAGGCCACCTTCGCCAGAAATAGAAAACCTTTTCATAACTGGCAGGCTTGCTTTAACAGTAAAACCTGCCACATTCATCCATACCGTATGGGTATATTGATCACCGTTTACATTTTTATATTCTATCCACTTAACCGGACGCATATAACTGATCTGGGCAGATAAGTATTTGTTGAAATGATGGCCGAGCAGCAAAACCTGTACAGCAAGATGGGGAACCCGAATTGACTCTACCTTGAAGCCGGGTTCCATTTGCAAAGCAGAGAAAGGATAGTTGATATATCCCATGTTTACACCTATAAAAGATTTAGATAAAAACCGCGGATATTGAGCCCGGTTATACTGCGCTGAAAGCTGAAGAAATCCTACTACCAATGCCACGGTCAGTGAAACCCTTCTATAGTTTTTTTTCCTCATTATCCAATATTATAAAAAGTTTGTTTCCATCTCATTTTGGTTGAGATCCCGTCACTATTATTATTTATAAGAATCATGATATCCCGGTGCGAAATGGCTCCGGATTAGTTAAAGTGCCTTTCAAATATCAATTTCAATAAGTATTTGCATTCACTGGTTTGGGCTTTAAATAATTTCTTAGGAAATGTTCGTCGTTATTTTTTACGGGTATAAAAGGTTTCTGTTGCCTTCGCTTCTTCCCCTGAAGGAGAAATATTATAAGCCGTAATAACCATAGAATCCTTGCCAGTTAAATCAATTTCAGTACGCCAACTCCAGGGTTCTGGTAATTCATCTCCACCGTATTTACCCAATACCGAAAAAAGTTTATCATTCTTTTTCCCTTCAGAAAACATGATGCCTGTTCCCATGTGGAAACTATCAATCCAGGCACATTGAAAGGTATCGCTGGTAATACTATAACCAATTAATGCTATTCCCCCGAACGGTTTGGCATTCAGACTCCCTGCATATTCATAGAGAATAAAGCGACCCTCAAGAACCATTTTCATTGTTCCGTGCATGGCAGATTCATCACCTACAATATCAGGTTCAAACCATGTTTTAGTAATGCCTTCCCACTCGCCTGTCATCATACTTAATGAAAAGTGTGTGCCTGAGGTCTTTGATAAATCAAATTTATCCATAGTCTTAAATGTTTAAGTAGAAATGATGTATCATTTTTTGTTTGATTAAACGCATTATTATTAATTATAATCTCGGTTTGGGGGGTTTTACAGGTGGAAGCCAGGATAAAATCCCTTTTGTATTGATCTTCCTGCGAAAGAGTTTGCCGTTGCCATTTACAAATAAATAATTTAAGTCAGGCCCCGCGATTTTTATATCCAGAATTGTATCTACTGGATTGGTGATAATATAATTTATCCTTCCTAATTGATCTGATACCTGGATGCCAGATATGGTTGCAGAATATATAAGATTTGCAGTATCGGCAACAATACCTGAAGTGCGGGGGGAAGATTCTGCATACGATAGATGATAATGAATGAATTCTTGTCCTGAAGTAAGTGAACCATCTTCCATAATTTTGAACGAATGGCCCAATAGGAGATTGTTGAAACCAATGTTTATGAATGTTTGCTCTGCAGAAATTGCAAGCCCGGTTGGATTTCCGGGAACGGCAAAAAACTGAATTTGTTTTTTTAAGAAACTGTAAAAGCCTACGCGCTTTTTTTGGGTTTCTGTAAAGTAAATTCCTTTGTTCGTGATGGTAAGAAAGTCGGCGTTCACATTCGATACTACATCATATATCGTACCTTTTTCATCGATTGATATTATAGTATGTTGAATAGTATTGCAAACATATAATTTTCCATCCTGGTGAAATGACATGGGCCCCGCCTTCCCGGGTAGAGTTGCAAGTAGAACCGAATTTCCATCCATATCATATTTGTAGATAAACTGTTTGTGTCCAAAAAAAAGCTTTCCCGATTTGTCTACGGCCAATCTTTCAGGAATCAATCCTTTTAACGGGATTTCTTCCCAGGGTTGATTTTTTAATAGGAGATTGGTTCTGGTTACTGAATCAGTATGCGTTTGTATAACGGCGGGATAATCTTTCCACAACCACTTCAGGGCATCGGCGAGAATAGTAACAGTATGTTTGCTATCATGACCGCCACCCTCACCCCAGGAATGGTTCACTTCATATCCAGCCCATCTGAATGCAGACAACATTTCCTGGTTGGCTAACCACCAGTCGCCGGCATAGATATTATTATCACGAGTGCCGTCCTGCAAAAATATACGCAATGGTTTGGCTTCAGTCTTCCGGATAAGAGTGGAAAATTCATGGCCTCCCCGTAATCCTACATAAGTACCTATCGAACTGAAGATGCGGCGAAATTCATCTGGACGTTCCCAGGCCACATTAAATGCACAGATCGCTCCGGAGCTGGCGCCTGCAATGGATCTATCGTTAGGATCCTTACTCAGATTATAGGAACGGCTTACCTCAGGTAGTATTTCTTCCAGAAGGAAGCGTGCATATCGGTCTCCAAGGGCATCATATTCAAAACTGCGGTTAAAACGGGGGTGGTTACTGCTATCTGTAGACGATACAATCCCTGGATCAATAAATATTCCAATCATAACAGGAACAACGTTGATGGCTATCAGAGAGTCAAGAATAATCGGTAATCTCCAGCTGGTAGCCCGTGAAAGACCATCCTGTACAACCATCAGGCAGGCGGGTTTTGAAGCCTGATATTGCTTGGGCACGTATAACCAATAATTCCGTTCGGTACCTGGAAAGACCTTACTATGCCATAAGAAAGGACCTAGTATGGAGCTTTTTTCGATTCTATTTTGCTGGCCGGTTACTAACAAAAATGGAGTTAGAAATAGTAGAATTAGAATTTTATGCATGAGAATTGATGAATGAAGTAAAGCTTTAAGGTACACATTATTTTAACCGGCAAATGTGTTTCAATCTTTAATGCAGGAAGTTGTACAGCGGCAATATTTATTTTGGAAGTTTAAGGCCAATCGTTCTGAAGGGAATAATATATATTTATCATCATAGCTTCAAATATGGAAATGAAACTTAATTATTCACATATGCATCCTCAATGATATCTCCTAACACTGCAATAAATCCGTAGGGTAAATGCGATTCCCTCTCTTCCTCTACAATTTTCCAAACCTTGTGGCAATTGTTGTTAAATGTTGGATAGATGGTAAAAAGGTGGGTCTGATTCCAAAGGACCTCATAGGTGGCGATGACAGGAGAAATACCTTTCACTTTTTGAGTGCGTATCTGTATCTGGCGACGGTTATTTTTCCAGTTGAATTGAATGTGAAAACTCTCATGTGTCATTCGCTAAGGCATTAATGGGTTCCATAATAACGCTGCACAGGTCTAATTCTTGTATGTAATTTTCAACTATTTAGGATTTCCCTAAATATTTATTTAAATACACAAGGGTTTTTACTTATTAGTATTGCGGAATCATGAAATTTTGGAAACACATGGGCTATCGCATGGTGAAGTTCCCTCAAAATCAGAGTCTATTTTCAGTATCTTATAATTGAAGCCTGGTCCTTAATCCTCTTAATAGTTTTGCAAAATTTCTTCTCGTTCGTAAGAGTTTTTAACCACAGCGAACACGGAGAAGGCACGAGGGTACGGCGTACCCCCCGTTATAGGGTAATAACCTCTTGCCCTTCAAGATTTATATCGAGGTCATAATCAAGGTTTATGATTCTTTTAATTCAGGAAAATATTCCTTGTATATAAATTTTACTTGCTGCAATGTAGTAATTTCTATAAGTCCGCTTTCATGCATGTGGCCGATAAAAAATATTTCGATTTTGTGTAGTGTACAAAACTACTCGGCCGGTATGAAATGATCAGATTACAGGGAAAGAGTTTAGGAGGATAATTTTGCTAGTTCCCTGAACAATTCTTTTTGTTTGTCGCTGAGATTAGTGGGTAATTTCACCGTATACGCAATATAAAGATCTCCAAACTCTTCTTCTTTTTTGTATACCGGAAATCCTTTTCCTTTTAATCGGATTTTAGTTCCGTTCTGAGTTTCGGGCGCTACTTTTAATTTTACTCTGCCATTTAATGTTTCAATGGTCACTTCACCTCCCAGAACGGCTGTGTGGAGGTCAATTTCTTCGCTGGTATAGAGATCATTTCCTGATCTTTTGAATTTAATATCGTCCTGGATGTGAAACGTGATATATAAATCTCCATGTGGCCCCCCGTTGATACCAGGGCCACCATGACCCTTTAATTTTATTTTTTGCCCTGATTCAACACCTGCTGGAATCGTGATGCGAATATTTTTTCCATCAACAGTCAGTGTTTGCTTATGGGTAGAATAAGCATCTCTCAAATTAATCTGTAATTCGGCCTGGTAATCCTGTCCTCTGAATTTTGTTTCCTTACTACGTCCTCCTGACCGCGATCCGCCAAACATGGATGAAAAAAATTCAGAAAAATCATTGTCACCGAAATCACCTGAATAATTTTGCCCCCGACCACCATCGCTTCGCGAATACCGCTGTTGCTGCCGTGCCTTTTCAAATTCCTCACCATGCTTCCAATCCTTTCCATACTGGTCATATTTTTTCCGGTTTTCCGGGTCACTTAACACTTCATTGGCTTCATTGATCTGCTGAAATTTTTTATGGGCTTCCTTATCATTCGGATTTAAATCAGGATGAAATTTTCGCGCTAATTTTCTGTAAACTTTTTTAACCTCGTCCGGAGAAGCATTTTTATCCACTCCTAAAATTTTATAATAATCTATAAACTCCATAGACTTACTTTATTGCTAGTATTTATATCTGGTAAATGTAAAGCAATCTATAATTTATAAATAAATTCTTTGCCAAATGTATTACTGAGGTCTCTTACCAACCTTTGAGTTGGTAGTGAATGATACAATCATTGTAAAGAATCAGAAGGAATTATGATACTATAGGTTAATACTCATTTTTCGGAAAGGTATCCATTAAATGAAATCACTTCCATGTTGTTGCTGAATACTCGTAAGTAAGCGGATCCATTCCTGAATACTGTAAGCGTCATTTCACGAACAGCATTTACGTCTTTCGGCGTAATGGTTATATCCCATCCACCTTTTTTTCTGACTTTTTGGTCATACTCAAAATTTATTGAGGTGAATGTAATTCCCCCGCCTCTGCCATCCATCGGGGCTGAATAGGCTCTTCCGAAATAGGGAAGGGAACAATTCACTGTATCACTGGATATAGCAAGGTCATACTGTGAATTGAGATAAACAATACGTCCTCTTGCAGGGTGAGCTGATTCAGCTTTAAATACATACTGGTGAGCCTCCATCCGATTTTTAAGCATAACTTCTTTGTCTGGCTGATCAACTTTCACCTCCTGCCCCTCTGACAAATTCGCCAGGCCACTTATTGTAAGTAAAAGCCAGAATTTTTTTAAAAAATTATAGTGTAATGCTTTCATAATATTTTTTTTCTTAAAATGAACAAATGCTATACCATACCACCACCAACCATAGGATATACATTATGTAAAAAGTTAAAATAAATTGTTCTTCAGTGAATCAATTTAATGTTCAATCTTAAATATTAACTTATTTTATTTGCAATCAGTATCAGCCTGGGTGATTCTTCATTATTGTAGTGGTTCAGGTTATAATCACCATAAACTTTTTTTATTTCCAGGTCATTTGCTAAAAACATTTTCTCAAAATCGGTAACCCGAAATTTGGCAACTTTTTCTGTATGTTCAAATGTTTCGGGCATATTCGTATCATCAATAATAATTTTTTTATAGATGTGCCCATTATCTGTCCACCTGGTTATATTATAAGAAATACCATCAATTTCTCTTTTTTCCATAGGACCAAGTTGTTTCTCGGCATAGGCTGAATTAAGATAGTCCAATACAAATTTACCACCTCGTTTCAGCGCATCGGCCATATTGCGGATAACATTTTCGTGTTCCCTTAAATCTTTAAAATACCCGAAACTTGTAAAGAAGTTAAAAACATAATCGAAGTCTTTATTTCCAAATGGAACACGCATGTCATGGCGAAAGAATTGAAGGGATGGACTTTCGGATTTCTTTGCTTCTTTTATGCTGGAAAAGGCAAGGTCAATACCTGTAACCTGATAACCTTTGCCTGCAAGATATTTACAGTGCCTCCCTGTTCCACAACCGACATCAATCATCGACGATCCGTAAGGGGGTTCTAATTTAGCGATCAATTCATCAATGAAAGTTTTTGCTTCCTCCTCATTGCGATGCGAATATAATTTGTGATAATAAGTTGAATCGAACCAACGCCTGAACCAGGGAATGTTTTTTACCAGTGTATTTTCGTGTAAATAGTTCATAACCGCTTTTTGATAAGTCTTAAAAATTTACACGAAAGTAATTGATGAAGCATGTCAATTAAATCCCCGAAACTCTGGAGTATGATGACCTAAATTCAAAACCGAAAATTAGCGGTGTTGGTACAAGTAGAGAAAGTTAGAGCGATGGGATGAAGAAAAAGAGGTGGTATTAAAAATCCAAATGCGAAAGTATTTCTACAAAAAACCACTGTAATGTGGGTGTATTGCTATAAGTTTTATGGTGTGCTTTGAAAAACCTGGCGAAGCGTTTCTTTTAAATTTTTTCAGTAAGTCCATTTTGATGTCTGTCAATCAATTTTTCCTTGGCTCGCCTCATGCTTCTTTGTAAAGCCTCGGTAGCATTTGCAATAGCTTTTTCGAAGGCATCTGCATTCTTTTTTACAAACAGATCATTCCCCGGTACTTCAAGTCGAATTTCGCAGCAATATTTATTAGGGTTACCATCCGAACCGATAAAGAGGGTAACATTAGCGCGGATGATTTTAGATTCTTTGTTGAATTTTTCCAGCCTTTCCTGAACAAACGATTCCAGGCCATCTCCTGCAGTAAACCCTAATGATTGTATGATAATATCCATAGTAGATTGTTTAGCATTATTATGCTATTATCATACCAACCCGATTTCAAAATGCACCATTTACTTGATTTTAATTCCATTTTAATTCTAATGTAAAAACCCACTTCCGGGGAAGTGGGTGTGTATTTTGAGGGAACGATCTATGGTATCGGTTACAATTAATAACGATAGTGATCAGACTTAAAAGGTCCAGCTTTTGAAATTCCTAAATAATCTGCCTGTTCAGTAGTGAGTTCGTCGAGAACTACTCCCACTTTAGCAAGATGCAGGCGGGCTACCTTTTCATCAAGGTGTTTTGGCAATACATATACTTTATTTTCGTATTTATCATTATTTGTCCAAAGTTCAATCTGAGCAAGTGTTTGATTGGTAAAGGAATTGCTCATCACAAAAGAAGGGTGCCCGGTTGCACAACCGAGGTTTACCAAACGGCCTTCTGCAAGGATAATGATGTCTTTATCTTCCACATTGTAGATATCCACCTGAGGTTTAATGGTATCTTTTGTATGGCCGTAATTTTTGTTGATCCATGCAATGTCAATCTCGATATCAAAGTGTCCGATATTACAAACGATCACTTTATCTTTCATACTACGAAAATGTTTTTCAGTGATCAGGTCACGGCAGCCGGAAGCCGTAACAACTATATCAGCTTCTTTTACAGCATCGATCATTTTCTTCACTTCAAATCCATCCATTGCAGCCTGAAGAGCACAGATGGGGTCAATTTCGGTAACGATCACACGGGCACCTGCACCACGTAAAGATTCAGCAGAACCTTTACCTACATCACCATACCCACCTACAACAGCAACCTTACCGGCCATCATAACATCAGTGGCGCGACGGATTGCATCCACCAGGCTTTCTTTACATCCATATTTGTTATCAAATTTAGATTTGGTTACAGAATCGTTCACATTAATGGCTGGCATTGGCAATGTTCCTTTGGCCATTCTTTCGTAAAGACGATGAACTCCTGTAGTTGTTTCCTCACTCAATCCTTTAATATGATGTACCAGCTCTGGATATTTATCTAATACAATATTGGTAAGGTCACCGCCATCATCAAGGATCATATTCAGCGGTCGTTCGGCGGCTCCAAAAAATAATGTCTGCTCGATGCACCAGTCCGCTTCTTCGAGTGTTTGTCCTTTCCACGCATAAACTCCGATCCCGGCAGCTGCAATCGCAGCAGCGGCATGGTCCTGTGTAGAAAAAATATTACAAGAGCTCCATTTTACTTCAGCACCTAATGCTACTAAAGTCTCTATCAATACAGCTGTTTGGATCGTCATGTGTAAACAACCAGCTATACGGGCGCCTTTTAGAGGTTGATTGGGTCCATATTCTCCTCGAAGTGCCATTAATCCGGGCATTTCTGCCTCTGCGAGACGAATTTCTTTACGACCCCACCCAGCGAGGGATATATCGGCGACCTTATAGGGTAAACTAAAATCAATTTGTTTGTTTGCGAGAGTCGACATTGTCTAATTTTTTTATGTGGGCAAAGGTAAGGTAGTCCTGCCTCATTTACAAGCTCAAGGCGGGTTATTGATGTGTTGCGAAAGATTATTTAATGTCTATTAGTCTAAAGAGGGTTTGTAGAAGATTAGGCGCAGCATTTAAGGAATTGATTTAACATGAGGCATTCTTTATGCCATTCTGCGGCAGACAGGTCCTGGGTTTTATTCACAATTCAATAATATGATGCACGCGGAGGTGATGGTAAAATGGCTCTATCCGATTGGGCATTGTGAGAAATTATAATTGTGATAATCCAACACTTTATGGTTCTGATGGCTCAGGTTAAAACATGAGTTATATTTGAAAGACAATTATAAATAATGTATACCTACGATACCGTTTCCCAGGCTGTTAGCGGGTTAAAAGAAAGAGGATATTTGATTGATTTTAATATCGAACAGGACTGTATTGTATGCAACAAAACTCCACTGAAGCTCAGAGCCGACGAATTTGAAATTACTGAAGTACATCGGTACGAAGGGGATAGTGATCCGGGTGACGAAGCTGTGGTATATGCGATTGAATCAAAACACGGGCAAAAAGGTATTCTTGTAAATGGGTTTGGAGCATCTACCGATTCTGCTAGTGATGAAATGATAGCAAAACTGATGGTGAGGTATTGAGGAAAGATAAAGGATGCAGGATACGGGATTCAGAAGATATTAGGTTGAAAATTAGTAACGACTCTTTTCAGAACTTTAGATTGTTTTTAATAATTCCGGCAACGATTTTATCAATAGGCAGGCTAACACTGTCTTCGGAAAAAACATCCCAAGTGACAAACCTGAAGGTTTCCGTTTCGCCGGTCTCTTTATACACTTTCATTTGCTGTTCATCAAAATCAAATAGGGTTTCCCGTAAAGGAGTTCTAATTGGCTCTATGGCTTTTGCCATATAATAGATGGATACAATTTGATGATCAGGATTGAAGGCGCTCATTTGAAAAAAATCCGTAGTGTATAGGTGCTCCCCGATTTCTACCTCAAGATCCATTTCCTCCTTGAATTCCCGTTTTAAACAATCCCGGGTACCTTCACCAAATTCCAATCCGCCACCCGGGAACTTCGTATAATAACTGCCACGTATAAATTCATCACTCACAAGAACCTGTTTTTTTTCGTTGATAAGAATGCCGTACACACGGATGTTGAAGAGATTCATGGTTGTCTTAGTTGGGTAAGTTAATTATAGAATACAGGAAACAGGATACAGCATATAGGTATAAAATGAAACTTATAAGGATTATTTATTGAGTGTAATAACAATAACTAATTACGAAAGTAAAGTATTCAGAATATTTTTTTACGTAAAAAGAAGTATCCGATTACTAAAGATATCAGCAGGGATAGAAATACAGGTATGTAGAAAGCGTAAGGTGATGTTGAATAGGGGATGGGTACGTTCATTCCATAGATGCTTGCAACTAATACGGGAAATGTTAATACAATCGTTATCACAGATAATCGTTTCAATACCTCGTTCTGATTATTGGCGATGATACTTGCAAAGGCGTCGAGGGTGCTGCTTAAAATGTTTGTATAAATATTGGCCATCTCAAGAGCCTGGGAATTATCAACGAGAAGGTCACTCAGGTACTCTTTTTCTTCCTCATTTAAAATCATAAAATTGGTTCTCTCAATCTTCATTAGCAACAATTCATTCGACCGCAAAGCCGTAACAAAATAAACAAGGCTTTTTTGAATTCGCATAAGCTGTAATAATTGCTCGTTCCGATTGGCTGCATAGAGTTTTTGTTCGATGATATTTCTGCGAACATTGATCTCTTTTAGGAATTCGGTGTACCCCTGGATGATCTTCTCAAAGATTTTAAGCACCATCATATTTTTTTTATCCGGATGGCGATTTTGAAAAGTACTCAGGAACTTCTTGATCGCCCCGTTGTCAAATGAGTTCACGGTTACAATCTGGTTGTGTGTAAGAATGATGCAAATAGGGATCGTGATGTAATAAGCATCACTTTCATTAAAGGAATTATTTTCTGCAGGTGTTTTGATGACCACTAGCTTTACATTGTCTTCTTCCTCAAAACGGCTACGTTCATCAATATCCAGTGAATCTGTTAGAAAATCCAGAGGAATATCCAATGTCTTTGATAACTCCAGAAACTCTTCCTGCTTTAGGGGAGGTGACACATTTACCCAGGAGCCATTGTCGGCTTTTTCGATGGCAACAGTCTGATGATCGATATTTTTAAAGTACTGGATCATATCCAGACAAATATAGGGCAGTAAGATCATATGCGCCAGGCCGGTAAAAAAAAGAGGCCGTCTCAAAAGTAAGAGGCAGCCTCTTTTTATTCGGACACCTGATGGAGACTGATGTCGTTAAAGCAATTCTCAACGCATTCGTTTTACTTTTGAGTCTGCCTCTTTTCTGTTTTATTATATCAATTAAAGTCAATCCTTTACTATAGCAATTTCTTTACAGAGATTGAACGCATAGATCACCTCATCCAACAAATATTTCGATTGCGCGGCTGTAACACAAAGTCGCAATCTATCACCACCAGGAGGTATAGCTGGAAAAATTACCGGGTTAGCCAGGAAACCGAGTTCATATAATTTAGCTGATAGTTGAAGCGTCCGGTCTGTATTACCTATAATAACTGGAATAATAGCTGACTGTGAAACCCCTGTATTATATCCAAGCCGCTTAAGGTTTCTTCTGAGGTAGTCGGCATTTTCATATAATTTCCTGATCCTTTCTGGTCCTTCTTTTTCAATAATTTCAACACCTGCAAGTGCCGCTGCAGTATTCATGGGAGAAATGGCACTTGAGAATACAAAAGCAGAAGCCGCATGTTGCAGGTAAATAATTGTTTGTTCTGAAGCTGCAATAAAACCTCCCCCGGATGGGATACTCTTCGACAAGGCACTAGTATAAATATCTATATCATCCGGTGAGATACCGAAATGTTCATCAACTCCTCGTCCATTTCTCCCTAATAAACCAAAAGAATGGCTTTCATCGAGAATGATGTAAGCATCGTGTCTTTTTTTCAATTCAACAATTTCAGGCAATGCACAGATATCCCCTTCCATGCTATAAATTCCTTCAATTATTATAAAGGTCTTATCAGCATCAGTTTGATTTTCAAGTAATATTTTCAGGTGTTCAGGATTATTGTGTTTAAATTTTTGAAAAGGTACCTGGGCCATATTCAATGCATCAAAAAGACTTCTATGTGCCAATTCATCAATGAGTACTCTGTCTTTCTTTTGAATAATGCAGGAAATAACAGCAAGGTTAGCCATGTAGCCTGATGAACATACGAGAGCGCCTGGTTTTCCTTTAAATGAAACTATCTTTTTTTCAAGTTGTCGGTGTAATTGATTGGTTCCTGCAAGCATTCGGGCACCGCCCGTTCCGGTACCGTAATTTTTGATCGCATTTACCGTGGCGGCTTCAATATAAGGATGACCTACTAATCCCAGATAATCATAAGAGGAAAGCATGATCATAGTCCGGTTATTTGAAAAAACTTCAGGACCAGATTTTCCGGACATAGTTTGTTGAAAAGAATATACCCCACCAGAAATCATCTGATGAATATCTCTCATCCATCGAAATGCAGATCTGGATTTTATCATCGGATCAATCTCTAGAGAATTTTTATCCGGATTGAAATAACCTTGAAAAGGATCCAGCGGTTTAAAATTTAAAGGATTGGTTGTGCTGTTGGGTGTAGTGTTGACTGGTAAGGACTGCAATAGAGTTTGGGTGTGTGGCATAACAGAAGGTTTTGGGTGATTAATGATAACAGTTTAATGAATCCGGGTTGGATGTTGTTTGTTATCATAGGGATAGATATGCCAGTCACCATGTACAAACTAAAAATTTGCACGCTGATGTTCTTAAATAAAATTTGATGTTCTAAATAAAAAAATGGGAAGGAAAAATGTCGGGTACAAATTATCGGTAGTGCAAATAACTTCCTATTGTCTTAATAAAATTAAGTGTTCCGGATAAAGAATTCAATATATAGAAAAACTCTTATCAGGGTGTGAGTGTAAAATTGATTTATTTATTTAGATATAAATGGTATGGACGAACGCTAATAAATTTTTGAATTATTTGTGCTTAATATCATACGAGTTAAAGTGTACGTATTTATACCGAGTGTTAAAATGTAGCGCTAATAATCTGGTTACAAAATATTTAATCCTGTATAGCGAGGATGGGCACATGACTATGATATGCCAGCTTTTTTGTATGACTGGTTTTGAAAATACCTGATAAAAAATTGTGCTTTTTTGGAATGGTTAATATCAGGTCAATATCGCGGTCTGCTGCAAACGAACTTATGGAGTCTTGAAAATCATACATACGCATAAAATAAAATTCCGGGTTGTAATCCTGTAACATTTTTTCCAAAATGACTCGTTCGTTCTTATATTCTTCTGTTACCTCTACATGATGATCCGTATCTATATTTACGACCAGTACCGTTGGTTTGAAAATATCCAATATAGATCTGATAGGAGTAATTGGCACTGATGAGGAAACATTTTTTAAATCACAGGCAAATAATACTCTATTCACTTGTTTATAATTTGCATCAGGTGGTACAATAATTACGGGGCAGATTCCCAGGTTTACCACATTAAGAGCATTACTTCCCATGAAAATCTGTTCCAGGCGGGTGGTTCCTGTTATACCCATAATAATAAGGTCAATTCCATTGTGACGAACGTATCGTTCCAGGTTGTCTGTTAATGAACTTCCTTCTTCGGCAACTAACTCTATTGCAACCGGAGACCATTCACTGAGTTCAGTTCTTAAATTGTCCAAAGCCGCTTGTAAAATAATAAAACGATCATTTTTATTTTCAGTTAGGGGAGAGCCATCTGATCCCACAGCTATTGTATCCGCTACATGATATAAAATAATGGTTGAGTCCGGCACCGTGGTTGCCAATTGCACTGCGTATCTGGCCGCATTCCTGGCAGTATCAGAAAAATCAGTAGGAACAATAATACGTTTCATATGAAATGGTTTTCTGTAAGGTACAAGGAATTCAGGGAAGAATAGTTGGATCCGGCCTCCTTCAATATAGTCCTAAATAATAATTACCTAATTTTAATAACATTATTATAATTGTGAAAATTGTGAAATATGAAAATTTACTTTTTGATTGCTTTGTTCTCCATTGTAATTGAGTCGTCTTTCGGTCAATCCGCCTACAACATTTCCCTTATACCTCAACCGGTGTCATTAGAAAAAAGAAGCGGACATTTTCAATTAAATACTGAAGCAGGAATTGTTAGTAATGATAATAGTGCAGAAGTTCAAAAAGTGATTGCATCCTTTGCTGAAACGGTACGAAGATCTACAGGATATCCAGTACCGGTACAGAATTCTAAAAATTCCCTTTCTTCTATTATTTCATTTTCACTAAATAAAACAACGGATGCTGTTTTAGGGAAAGAAGGATATACTATAGAGGTATCGCCTACTACAGTTGTTGTACAGGCTAACACTGCTGCAGGATTATTTTATGGCGCGCAAACCTTGTTGCAATTATTGCCCAAGGAAATAGAAAGTAAAAAAGCTGTTCAGAATGCATCCTGGACGATTCCCGCAGTACGCATTACAGATTTTCCACGTTTTACCTGGCGGGGTTTAATGTTTGATGTATCACGCCACTTTTTTAATAAACAGGAAGTAAAAGATTTTATTGATGAGATGGTAAAATATAAACTCAATCTATTGCATCTGCATTTGACTGATGATGAAGGGTGGCGTATTGAAATAAAAAGTTTACCAAAGCTCACCCAGGTCGGCGCCTGGAGTGTGAAGAAGACAGGAACTTTTGGAAATTTTGCGCCTCCGGCGGCTGATGAACCCCGTGACTATGGTGGTTTTTTTACCCATGAGGATATTAAAGAACTGGTACAATATGCAAAAGAAAGGTTTGTCAACGTTTTGCCGGAGGTAGATGTTCCCGGGCACAGCCTTGCTGCAATTGTATCATACCCTGAATTATCCTGCACGGCTGATGTTGAGAAGTATCGTGTTCGGTCTGGGGAAAAAATTATGGATTGGCATAGTGGTGGATTTACCGCACTTATCGATAATACATTATGCCCTGCCAATGAAAAAGTGTATACGTTCCTCGATAAAGTATTTACTGAGATCGCGGAACTATTCCCTTTTGAATATATACATATGGGAGGCGATGAATGTGCAAAGAATTTCTGGGAGAAAAGCCCCCAAATTAAGGCATTGATGAAGCGGGAAAAATTAAAAGATATGCATGAGGTTCAAAGTTATTTTGTAAAAAGGGTTGCAAAAATTATTGAATCAAAAGGTAAAAAGATGATTGGCTGGGATGAAATCCTTGAGGGTGGATTGGCTTCTAATGCCGCTGTTATGAGTTGGCGTGGAATGAAAGGGGGAATTGAAGCAGCCAAAATGGGTCATGAGGTTGTAATGACTCCTACTACGTTTGGATATCTCGATTATATGCAGAGTGATGCCGTTATAGAAGCTCCCGTATATGCTTCCCTTAGGTTAAAAACTGCCTATTCCTTCGAACCTGTTCCGGAAGGTGTTGACCCAAAATTTGTGAAAGGAGGTCAGGGAAATTTATGGACTGAACAAATTTATAATACAAGACATTTACAATACATGGTTTGGCCACGTGCCCTTGCACTGGCGGAAAATCTATGGTCTCCTAAGGAAAAAAAGAACTGGAACGATTTTTCGAAAAGAGTTGAATTCAATTTTGAAAGGATGGATATCCGGCAGATTAAATATGCCAAGGCCATGTTTGACCCCATTATTAATGTTAAAAAGGATGGCAAAGATGGCTTGCTGGTTGAACTTTCCAGCGAAGTAGAAGGATTGGATATTCATTATAGTTTTGACAATTCTCACCCCGATAATTTTTACCCGAAATATTCAGCACCGTTATCATTTCCAAAAGAAGCCTCGATGCTTAAGGTGATTACGTATCGTGATGGAAAATCTATTGGCAGACAGATAGACCTGCCGGTTGCTGAACTCAAAAAAAGAGCAAAATAACAAGTACGGGGTCGAAGTACGATGTACGAAATGTGAGGTAAGATGTACGAGGTACTATGTCAAGAACGACGTGATTAGTTTGACTGCCAGATTAAATATTGACTACTTCAAAATAATTACTTAGTAATACTCGATTCAATATCCCTGACTACAAATTTCAGAATTCGTATTATATGCCTCTACCAACCTGTATCGTACTTCTGACTTCATATCTCGTTCCTCACACTTCGCACTGTGTATAAAACGTGCACAATAAAGAACCCATGCGCTCTTGCGCGCGGTATTTTGTATAACGATTCTTCTATATTTGCCATTAGCCTAAAAAAAATTACATGTGCGTTTAAAGAGTTTAGAAATAAAAGGGTTCAAAAGTTTTGCAGATAAAACCGTTCTTCATTTTGATGAAGGCATTACTGGAGTTATTGGGCCAAACGGGTGTGGAAAAAGTAATATCATTGATAGCATCCGCTGGGTGATCGGAGAGCAAAAGATCAGTCACCTACGCAGTGAAAACCTGGAAAGCCTGGTTTTTAATGGTTCGAAAACCCGCTCGGCTTCGGGGCTTGCAGAAGTAAGTCTTACGTTTGAGAATACCAGGAATTTACTCCCTACCGAATTTAATACTGTAACCATTACCCGCAAGTTTTATAAAAGTGGTGAAAGTGAATATCGTCTCAATGATGTGAACTGCAGGTTGAAGGATATCCAGAATCTTTTTATGGATACCGGTGTAAGCACTGATTCTTATGCGATCATTGAACTGGGTATGGTAGATGAAATCATAAAAGACAAAGAAAACAGCCGTCGACGAATGTTGGAACAGGCTGCCGGAATTACTATTTACAAAACCCGCAAAAAGGAAGCAAAAAATAAACTAGATGCAACCGAACAGGATCTTGCCCGTATCGAGGATCTTTTGTTTGAAATCAACAACCAATTAAAGAGCCTCGAGAGTCAGGCAAAAAAAGCAGAGAAGTACTTCGAGATTAAAAAAGAATACAGAGAGCTGAGTATTGAATTAGCGAAAGCTGCCCTGGAAGGTTTCAATATCACTTATAGAGAGCTTAACGAGCAATCAGACATTGAAACAGATAGGAGAGTTAAGATAGAAGCAGAGATTGCCCGGGAAGAAGCAGCTATAGAACAGGAAAAAATAGGATTTATTGAAAAAGAAAAAGCCTTGCAGTTAATGCAGCACGAATTCAATGACTTGCTGCAAACACTTCGTACAAAAGAAAATGATAGGAACCTTGCTTCCCAGCGGTTGAATTTCTTAAGAGAAAAAGAGAATAGCCTGCAAGAGTTTCTTACCAAAAGCGAGGGCCAGTTAAAAGGTCTGGAAGAAAGCATAGTTTTTACTCAACAACAGATCGCTGAAGAACATGGGAAGTTGGAAGCATTACAGCAGCGATTAGAGGCGCACAAAGAAGATGTTGAGCATAGGCGAAGCATTTTCGATGAAAAAAGAATACATATCGATAACCTGCGAAGTGAAAATCTGGCGATTCAACGCAATCAGTTTGAAGCTGAAAAGAAAGTAGCAGTAGCAGATACTTCAATTCAGAATCTGCATACTGGTATCGGGCAACTCGAAGAGGAAAGAGAATTACGAAACAGCCAGTTGAAACAAGTAGAGGAGGAGAGATATAGCAAAGAGGATGAACTTGAAAAAAGAAAAACCGACCTGAAGCAATTACAGGAACATCACGAACGTACTAAAGAACAAATATTATTAACGCAGAGTGAATTGGAGCAACTCCGCAGTCATTTAAATGAGGAAAACAGAAAGCTCGATTCTAAAAAGAATGAGTATGATCTCTTAAAAAGTCTTATTGATTCCATGGAGGGTTACCCGGATAGCGTAAAATTCCTCCATCAGAATCCAAATTGGAACCATACGGCCCCGATCCTTTCAGATATTATCTATGTACAGGAAGAATTTCGTGCTGCAGTAGAAAACGTATTGGAACCTTACCTCAATTATTATATTGTCAACAATTTGCACGAGGGCTTGCAGGCTGTACATCTCTTAGATGAAAATAAGAAGGGAAAAGCCAATTTCTTTTTGTTGGATAAATTCACTGAACAGACCATTGATCCTTCACATCAACCGGATGGTACTATCCGGGTGATGGAAGTTATTGAAGTGGATGATCAATTCCGCAAACTCGCGGAACAGTTGCTTGGGAATGTTTATATAGCCGAGAATGAAGATGCGCTCGCAAATAGTAATGGAGCTGTAGTATTGGAAAAGCACGGCAAATATGTAAAAGGAAAATTTTCCTTAAGTGGAGGTAGTGTTGGATTGTTCGAAGGAAAGAAAATCGGACGGGCAAAAAACCTGGAAAAGCTTCGTGAAGAAATTATTGCTCAACAGGAAGTGGTGACCAAACTTAGCAGTGAAATTCAGGAAAAGCATAATGAGGTAATCGGCTTTAACGATCAATTAAAAGAGAATGCGATCAGGCAGGCGCAGGATGATATCAGCAGACTTACAAATTTTGTTTTTTCATTGCAAAATAAACTGGAGAATCTATATAGTATTCAAAGTTCTTCCCAAAATCGCCTGCAGGAAATGCAATTGAACCTGGAAGAAACAATGGCATCAATAGAAGGAACACGCAATGAATGGTTAGAGCTTGTAAGTATCATTAATGAGCTCCGTGATAAATTACGGGCAGGAGAAACGGAATATAAAGAAGCGGAATCAGGGTACAATGAGGCACTGGCAAGTTACAACGAAATCAACCTGCAGGTTACCCGTCAACAAAGTAAGATCAATGCACTGAAGCAGGAATCGGAATTTAAGAACAATCAATTGGATGACCTCAAACATCAGGTTGATATCAATGCTTCTCAATTAAAGCAAACCGTTGAAAATATCACCGAGAGTAGCCATACTCTTTCAGGTGCGGAGGCGGGTTTGGTAGATCTTCTGCGTCGGAAAGATGAAGAAGAAAGAAAATTGAATGAAGCGGATCAGGCCTATTATAATTTACGCAACGTATTAAATGAAAAGGAAACGGAGTTGCGCCACAAAGTGAAAAACAAAGATCAGATTGAACACCTGCTCAGTGAGATCAAAGACAAGGTGAATGAATTGAAATTGCAACTTGCTGGAATGAAAGAAAGACTGAGCGTTGAATTTAGAATCAATCTCGATGATATTATAGATCAGGCACGCACAGGGGATGTGCCTGTGGAAGAACTGCAAGATAAAAGTGACAGAATGAAAAAACGTTTGGAAAATCTTGGTGAGGTGAATCCAACAGCCATTGAGGCTTTCACGGAAATGAAAAAGCGATATGAATTCATCCTGGAACAAAAAAATGATCTTGTAACCGCAAAAGAAAGTTTGTTACAAACGATCCAGGAAGTGGAAGCAACGGCGAACCAGCAATTCCTTGCGACGTTTAATAAGGTAAGGGATAATTTTCAAAAAGTTTTCCAGGCTTTGTTTACTGAAGATGACACCGCTGATATGATATTAGAGAATCCTGAAGATTTAGGTGAAACGGGTATTGAAATTATCGCAAAGCCAAAAGGAAAGCGACCATCTTCTATAACGCAATTGAGTGGGGGAGAAAAAACATTAACTGCAACTGCTCTTCTATTTGCCATCTATCTTATTAAGCCTGCTCCCTTTTGTATTCTGGATGAAGTAGATGCACCACTGGACGATGCCAACGTTGGTAAGTTCACCAATATGATCCGAAAATTCAGCGAGGATAGTCAATTCATTATTGTTACTCATAATAAAATGACCATGAATGCGGTTGATGTGATTTATGGGGTTACTATGCAGGAGCCCGGCGTTAGTAAGCTGGTACCGGTTGATTTCAGGAATCTAAATTAAGGTGGTCAATACGTATATGGTTACTATTATAAAAACCCGGTAATGCCGGGCTTTTTATTAATTAATTATATAAACTGATTCAATTTTAATAAATTAACCTGGCAATTTTCCCATTACTACCTGCAAGGAAAACGGCTTTTCCTTTTTTTGCTTTCTGACAAACATGAAAACCTTCCGTCGAGATAAGGCGCCAATTCATACCACCATCATTGGAGATATCTACACCTGAAGTTCCGCACGTAATTAGCTGTTCGCTGGTAATATAAATGACACAACTCCGGTAACCTCGTGGTGTAGTTGTAGGATAAGTCCAATTGACACCACCATCCATTGTGATTAAACAATTCCGGGTAGTGTCTTTATCATTACTAAAATCACCTCCTACTACTGCATATTGATTTTTATAGATTGCAATTGAATTGGCTCCTGTTGATTCTTTGCCCTGATTGATAAGTAAAGTATGATCCCCATTTTCATCAAACCACCTCGCAGACGTACCGCCACTTACCAAACGATATTTTCCCTTTTTCAAATACCTGATATTAGTACCGCTGGAAGCAAAAAAAGCTTCGCCTTCGTTGGCGACCCATCGGCGATGTTTTTTTTCACCGTCAAATTTTATCCAGGAATCTCCTTTGTTTTTGGTGTAGGCCAGAAAAATTTTTCCTTCAACAGGATCACCCACGACTAAACCATTTTTAGGATTATAAAAGTCTATTGCATCCAGAAACATTCCTTTTGTGGAGTCTGTAAATACAGTGTTCCAGTTCAAACCTCCATCCTGGGTTTTTAATATATGCGCAGGCTCAGCAATGGCTATTATAATTGCTGTGTTTTTGTCAAATGCTTCTATATCTCTGAAATCTCTTTTTTCAAACCCCTTAACAGTATGCCATTCCCATGTAATTCCTCCATCCAAACTTTTTCCAACCGTGCCATTATTCCCGCTAACCCAAACTATCTTATCACTTACTACACTCATGCCACGGATAGAATTCTTTGTGCCGCTGGTAAGCTGTTCAATAGTTTGCGCCGGTAGTTCTGTACAAACAATTAATAATAATATCACGATGGAACTGCGGAAATTAATTACTGGTTGATGAATACCTGTGAATCCGTGTATCAATCTGGGCAATCTTTTTTTAAAACTCAAACTGTTGCAAGCGTTTCTTTTTCTGATTGAATGAACCTGGTTTGAAAAAATATAGAAGGTAAAAAGCGGTTGATAAATATGTTTAATCATTCAATAAGTTTCTGCAAATGTAAAACAAACAGCCGCAGCAAGCGGGAAGGGATTTAATTTAAAAGCCCCTGCTTTTTAAAGCAGAGGCTTTTAATTTTTTTCTTCAGTCGACCAACCATGGAAATTGTTTTCGTCGGTATCGGATTTATCTCCTTTCTGGTTTTTCTGGATATTCGACTGGGTTTTCTAGTAAAATTGGATTGGTTTTTCTAGGAACAATGGATCGGTCTTTCAAGTAACATTGGATTGGTCTTTCTAGTAACAATGGATTGGTTTTTCATAATGAACATTGGATAGAACGGGTCTTTCATGGATATAATGACTTAGGATAAAGTTTATTGGTTATGATAATAGGTACAACCTCGGCTTTTCAATTTTGGTATTGGACGATATCAAAGAACAATACAAACATATTAGCATTCCAGTGAGGGTCCTAGAGCAGTTCTGCCCAATTCTAAGGCTGCATATAATACGCTATTTCTAGTAGAATGTCTATCACACAAAAGTGAATTACTATTAACATAATCGTATTCCTACTAATACCAGCCAGTATTTACACATTATGTTTATAGGATAATATACCGAAACACTTAGGTGGCTATTATTTTAAAAGCCCTTCTTACCAGATTTGAGTTTAGGCAATGTAAAATCATCAAGTGCACTTTTTTCTGCAATAGCTTTTTCAATTTCTTCTGCTTTACGTGGTGCGGCAGTGGATAATAATTCGTAATCTTTTTCTTTAATAAGCAAATCATCTTCAATTCGTACTGCAATTCCCCACCATTTTTTATCGCAAGGACTGTTATCCGGAATATAAATTCCGGGTTCTATGGTTATCACCATTCCTTTTTTTAAGGTGGTATAACTACCACGATCATGCACATCTAGACCTATATGATGACCCAGACCATGTGGATAATATTTGTTTGCTTCTTCTTTTGTCGTTGCAATCCCCAGCTTTATAAGTCCATCGGTCACTACATCCCGTGCGGTTTTATTTAATTCCTTCCAGGTTACACCTTCCTTACATTTTTTAAAGGCTTCTTCCTGAGCCTGGTAAACAATATTGTAGATCTTTTTTTGTTCTTCCGAAAACTTGCCATTAGCAGGAATGGTCCTGGTTACATCTGCGGTATAACCGTGATATTCTGCTCCGACATCCATTAAAATAAGCTGGTTGCCAACTCTGGTTTTATTATTATCAACATAATGCAAAACACAACCATTATTGCCCGCTCCAACAATTGAGGGATAACCCACATACTCCGCGCCATATTTTTTATGAATGTATTCGTGTAATCCTTGTACCTCAGTCTCCGACATATCAGCTCTGATCACTTTCATTACCTCTAACTGGCCAATACAGGAAATTTCAACCGCTTTGCGAAGAAGGTCCATTTCTTCTTCAGTTTTTATTTCCCTTAATGCTAAAGTAATTTCCTCATACAAAAGGGTTGCAAAGCGTGCGTCTTTTGAATAATCCTCAGGAATCTTTGCTTTCGTTTTGAACTCCTGTATTAAGTCAAACAAATCCCCTTTTACAGCTACCTGATCGGCCAAATCAGCAGGGAAAGGATCGAAAATTATCTTTTCAAATTTTGTAAAGTCAATATTAAAACTAATAAAGTCTTGCCCGTTATAGGTGCGTTCAATACCCAATAATTTCTTTACTCCTTCAGTCCCTAGCCTTCTCCCCGTCCATTGTTCCGCAGAAACATCTCTTTTCTGTACAAAGAATAATTCATTATAAGTAGTATTGGTCGAATCCTTTTGAAGTTCTTTAAAAATGAATAACACAGCGTGCGGTTCCTTATACCCGGTAAAGTAGTATAAGTCGGGATTCTGATGATAAACATACTCAACATCATTAGAGAATGTCCGGGTAGGAAAAGCAAAAACTACCGTTACGGAATTAGCAGGCATCCTGTTTCTGAGAGAGTCTCTCCGGGCAGCATGGAATTCTTTACTCAGGTAATCCGTAGGGAGATCAACCACCTGGGCCTGTATGGATTGAAAAATGGATCCAAGCGAGATTATAATCAATAAGAGAGATGATTTCATGCTTTTATGTTTAAATATAGAGTGTCTAATATATGCAATGTTTCTAATGGCTAATCCAAACTTATTTAAGTGGTTATCAATCCCGATTTATTGCGCTTGCAGGTAGTTTTAATTTATTGAATCGTATTTTCTGCAAAAACGTTAAAAGGTACAATTACTGAATAAAAGTAACCCTTACAATATAATAGGGTTTCCATACGATTTGTATGAAGTTAATCTTGTCATGTGAAAGATCAGTTTTATAAATTTATAACCTTATTAGCTACCATTGCCTTCTTCGTACCGGTGTTGATTGTTTTGGTGAAAAAACTATGGCAAGACAAATATTTTTTGTTTCTGGGTGCTTACTGGTTAATAGGTGCGCTGGTCAATATCATCACCCTAATTCCTGGAATTGGTTCGCGGACTTTAGAAATAATAATAGTGATTTATAATTTAATGGACATCCTATTTATACTTTGGATCCTATGGTATACATCCTCGTCAACGGCTTTTGCAAAAATTCTTAGGATTGTAATTGTGGTTTTTTTCCTTATTGAATTGTTACTGCTGTTTTCTTTTGGAATTAACTATGAAGCCATTAAATATATTATGGGAGCAGGAGTTCTGGTAGTCCTCGTCACGCTTGTTTGGGAAATCAGGTTATATCTCCAACGGATGGAACATAACAATCGCGAGAAATCAATGTTATTTATTTACGCGGCTTTATTATTTGAGTATGGCAGCTATATAATAGTTTATATTTTAGATTATTTTATCATTCGTGCTGCGCACATTGACACCTTCCTGATCTACTATATTTCCACCCTTATTGCCATAATGATAGCATCCTTTGGATTTTTAATCAGAAAAAATAAGGACGCTTTAGTTTTTAAGTAACCGCCATTTTTTTAATTAGAAATTTTTAAAATCCTACTGGTACTGATATTCTGATTCAATTTGTTCCGCAGCTGAATTACGTATATCCCAGGATGGAGAAGATCCGCATTTACAAGTAGGCTATTGTTTCCAGCATTCGTTTCCATTTGTTCCTTTCTAACTATTCTTCCAAATATATCATAGATGAACATCGTAATGCTGCCCAAATTTGAAGCGGGTATGGACACAGTAAATTTATCCTTAAATGGATTTGGAAACACTATTGTTCCAACCAAAGGATTGCTTAAAAAAAGTTTTTTGCTAGTAGAAAATCTTTTTTTACCATCCTTGGTGATTAATTGAACCCTATAATATTCTGCATTGCCCGGCACATCTCCTTCATAATAGTAACCTGAATTAAAAGAGGGATCAGTGACATTAAAGATTTCCTTATGAGGGGTGAAATTAATACCATCTGCACTTTTTTGGATCATGAATGATTGAACTTCCTCCTTATTTCCCACATTCCATGACAGCTTAAATTTTTTGTTATCGAATGTCACTAGTTCAAAAAAACTGAATTCAATATCCAGGATTCCGGAATTACAACCAAGGATGTTAAAATTAAAACTGGTAAGATCGCATCCGTTAGCCGTTTCTACCACCATTTTGTAAATCCCCGGAACTAAATTGGTAACAGGCACACTACTGGAGGTGCTATCAGCTCCATATGAATAATTATCAGTGAAATCATATATATTGTTGCTATCTACATCCCTGGCAAGTATATATTTCATTGGAAATATCTGACTATAATTTCCACTATTTACATAAACTGCCGCGCCACCGGTATTTGTGCAAGTCATTGGTGCAGTAATGCTTAATGATGCATCAAGTTCCGAACTGGCACCTGGTGTATTATTGCTCGCGCCACCACTTTGTTGCGGGTCTTTGAGCCATCCACAACCTCCATTAATTCTCCTGGCGAAACTATTGGCCCTTCCTTGCGATTGCCCTATCATTTCATATTGAATATTCATGGTGTCAAGATTAAAGGTATAAGGAGTGCATTGTCCACTGGCAGAAGAAGTGGTGATCGCAGAAGAGCTTTCCGAGAGATTCCGCACTACGGCATCAACCACTTTAAAACCAGGATCAAAGAGAACAAGTTGCTCACTCCCGCTTCCCCCATCTGTCATCAATCCACTTCCGGTAGTAGGAATTGGAGCACTGGTGCAATTACAGGTATTCCAGTTGAGATCTACCGTTACCGCTAAATTCCCATTTGCACATCCCAACGGTAATGTGTTTTGCCCAGCAATAACATAAAACTGCCCCGGTTGAATAATGGTATTGGATGGAATTGTAATGGAAAAATCTCCATCGGTAATAATATAGCATCCGATATTAGTTGGGCCAGGGCCGAAATTATATAACTCAATATATTCTGAGGTAACTGAACAGGAGTTTGCAGGCCATGCAAGGTATTCATTAATCAAAACTCTTCCTTGGGTATAGGAAGCGTTTACAACAAAAAGGAATAGGAGAGTGACCCATAGTCGGATATATATTGTACCACTCTTTATAAGAGTTTTAGTCGTTTTCATAGGATTGGATTATAGGGTGAAAAGCGAATGAAATGGTAACGGCCTTTCGATCTTAAAAATATCCTATATATAAATCAGAAGCAATGAAAAAATTACTGCAGTTAACAAAAACCCTTATTCACAAGATGGGTATTCCATAAGTGATTTGATAAAAAATTTTCAATATGAAAATACGATCGTAGGAAAGAAGATAGAATTCGTAGTGTTACGATAGTAAAAAAGGTTACTTTAAATCTATTAAGGCATAAGCTTTTTCACTCACATAGGGCCCGCCGGGATACCTGGCAGAGTAATCCAGATTAATCCAATATTTTCCATCTTTGATATGGTAGTAAATATTGCCAATGGCTTCTTTGCCAAAAAGTAGAATAATTGCTGATTGCATTAATTCAAATGCTTTTTCATCACCGCAAAATAGTTCAGGATATAAATGACCTTCCGTTAGCACCATTCGGCAATGCGCTCCAATAGCTTTCAAGGCAGATACCATCAGGATGGTGTGGTCATCACAATCTCCACCCATTCCATTTTGAATCGTTTCTTTGGGACTCGCGAAATATTCATCGCGTTCAGAATCGGAAACATATTTGAAGTTAGAATTGATATATTTAAATAAAGACAGAACCCTTACTAAAGCACCATATTTATTATGGTACTCGTCAAAATATAATAGGGAGCGAGATACAGCAAAGTTTCTTACCATGGAATCCTTATAGTCAACCTTTGATTCAAGTGATTTTACTGTTTTTGTCAAAGGCCCATCAAAAAAAGATGGTGTTAGTACCAGGTTAATTTCCTTTTGCTCTTTTTTGCCCCAGTTATTTACTACCATGCTTCTGTAATCATTGATCATTCTTTTGAATCCATAGCCATCAGTAAACTGGTTGTAGAATAAAACTCCTGCACAAAGAAGCATAGCAGGTATCATAAGAAAATGAAAAAGTCGTAATATAAGGTAAGTGGAAACTGCAGCTAAAAATATGGAAAAGGCCAGATCCAGGTTCCAGCTGCCCACTATCAATGGTGGGATATACCGGTTAATTAAGGGAGCTAAGGGTATTATTGTTAGAATACCGACAACAATCAGCAGTAATTTCCGGGCTGCTCTATATTTATCGTGAGAATATAGCATGGGTATCCTACTACAACGTAAAATTCCTGATTATTGTTTTCCTCGGTCAAAATATTATACAGGACAGAATATTAATTCAGCAATAAGCCGCTAAGTGACAAGAAATATATACAAGAAATAAGCCGTATTATACGGTGGAAGACGAAAAGGACAGAAACACAACAGCTTCCTCACTCATCATCCTCTTCATAATTATAAGCATCTTTATTGTAAAGGGTTTCCCATTCTTTAACGGTATGATCACTAACTAATTCAACAATATCAAATATCGGATCATTCTTTCGCCTCCATACCAATGCCTCTTCATCTCCAAATAAAGTCACATAAAGACAATGATCACTTTCCACAGTTACCTGGATGAGTGTAATTGGCGAATCTTCTTTTTCCTGAATCAAATAATGACAACCATTTTCCAACAACGCATACGAATACATACTTACACAATTTTAATAATTAAAAAAGAAGAGTTAGTAGCGAATAAAATGGGTTGTAAAAAGGCTTGGAGAATTTAATGTTCGCCGGTCTCAGATCAACCAGATGCATCGAGTGCCCAGAACCAAGCGATGGTCAAATTTAAGATAATTTGGGTTTTTAGAGGCAACGATCTTTGAAAGGATTGTCTTATATAGACTTTTTTCAGAATTATGTATTGGAAATCAATTGATTAAGGAATAGGTTAATTTTAAAATTTGGTCTTTTGCTCCAATCCTCCTAGCAATGACAGTCTTATCCAATTATTCACATTGGTGTATTTCGCATTAATAAGCCTCTGCCTCGGTTTGCATATATTTGCCCGGTTTGTGAATCAATGGATTATTTCATGAGATATTATAATCGTTAGAAAGTCGTTTGAAGATATATGTCAAATCCTATTAATTACCCCAACACTCTACCTCAAAACCCTAACTGTTCCTATGGCAGAAGCTAAACAGCATTTGTTTGATTATACTGAAGAAAGCATTAAAAGCCTGGACTGGCGGGAGCATATCAGACTTCGGCCGGGCATGTATATTGGTAAACTTGGTGATGGTTCCAGTCCGGATGATGGAATTTATGTATTGTTAAAAGAAGTAGTAGATAATTGCATTGACGAACATACTATGGGTCATGGCCGGCACATTGATATTAGCATTGAAGGAAAAACGGTAACAGTTCGTGATTATGGTCGCGGTATACCCCTTGGTAAAGTAGTAGATGTTGTAAGTAAAATAAATACAGGTGCGAAGTACGACAGTAAGGCATTTCAAAAATCTGTTGGATTAAATGGTGTCGGTACCAAGGCAGTCAATGCCTTGAGCTATTACTTTAAAGTAACAGCTATACGCGAAGGGAAAGAAAAAACGGCTGAGTTTGAAAGAGGAGTTCTTGTAAAAGAATATAAGGAAACTAAAAGCAGCGAAGAAAATGGAACATTGATAACCTTCATTCCCGATGATACTGTTTTTAAGAATTTCCACTATGTACATGAGTACCTGGATAATCAACTGTGGAATTATTGTTACCTGAATGCAGGATTGGTTCTTAATCTCAATGGAAAAAGGTATGTCAGCAAAAATGGCCTCCTTGATCTTTTACAGCGCAAAACCAATGCTGACGAATTAAGATACCCGATTATTCATTTGAAAGGTGAAGATATTGAAGTAGCTCTCACCCATGAAAATCAATATGGAGAAGAATACTATTCTTTCGTCAATGGTCAGTACACAACTCAGGGTGGTACTCACCTTGCTGCTTTCCGCGAAGCGTATGTAAAAACGATCCGCGATTTCTATAAAAAAGATTACGACGCCTCAGATATACGGGGTAGTATTTGCTCCGCTATTTCTATTCGTGTACAGGAGCCTGTCTTTGAGTCACAAACTAAAACCAAGCTTGGTTCGCAAGTGGTGTTTGAAGGTGGACCTTCCATGCGCAATTTTGTGGGAGAATTTTTGTCCAAAGAGCTTGATAATTATCTCCATAGAAATCCATCCACTGCCGAGGCCTTAAAAAAACGTGTTGAGCAAAATGAGCGGGAACGGAAAGAACTTGCCGGTATTAAGAAGTTAGCAAATGAAAGAGCAAAAAAAGCAAACCTTCATAATAAAAAATTGAGGGACTGCCGGTACCACTTTAATGATGAAGCTACAGGTAAGGAGAAAGATGCGATTATTGAAAAGCAAAAGGAGAGCACCATTTTCATTACAGAAGGGGATAGCGCCAGTGGTTCCATCACCAAGGCAAGGAATGTTGAAACCCAGGCTGTATTTAGTTTGCGTGGAAAACCACTTAATTGTTTCGGGTTGACTAAAAAAGTAGTGTATGAGAATGAAGAATTCAATTTATTACAACATGCTTTGAATATAGAAGAATCTTATGAGGGTTTGCGCTATAACAATATTGTAGTTGCCACCGATGCTGATGTAGATGGTATGCATATCCGGTTATTACTAATGACATTCTTTCTGCAGTTCTTCCCCGACCTCGTAAAAAACAATCACGTGTATATCCTGGAAACCCCTTTGTTCAGAGTACGCAATAAGCAGGAAACAATTTATTGTTACGATGAAGGTGAAAAACAGGCAGCCGTTAAAAAACTTGGAAATAAACCTGAAATCACCCGGTTCAAAGGGCTTGGGGAAATATCACCTGATGAATTTTCACGTTTTATCAGCTCGGATATGCGGGTGCAACCGGTGATGATTATGCCGGATACACATATTCAGGATATCCTGGAATATTATATGGGAAAGAATACGCCTCAGAGGCAGGATTTTATTATTGAAAATCTTAAAGTGGAATTAGACCTGGTGGATGGTAAACCAATGGCTAATGAATAAGAAGTGAAAATAATATTTTGAACTACCCTTGTGCAAACCATACATCTTTAATTCTTGTCTGAACATTTTCAAATAACCGATCAAATTAATTTTAATTTCAATAACTATCAATGATCCACATTGTTTTTCAGGAAGCCGATGTTGCTGCGTTGCAAAAAAGTTTTGAGTTGGATGAATCTATGCGAGGGGAGATTATAGAAATCAAGGACGAATTTGCGGTTGGCCCCATTAAAGATATTCTCAATCCCGAAGGTGTTGAGGTTCGTAAGCAGTGGTGGAGAGGAATACTGGCTGGAGGAGATTATGATGGTATCGCAGATGATGGCCATGTTAATGATCAGAAAGCCGTTCAGGATCTCATTGACAGTCTACAAAAAGATGACAGTCTTATCGCATGGATATGGGCGGCTCAGAACAAACATGATGTAAGCGGATATTATTGGCTTATCACCCAATTGAAAGAATTCCAGGAAAGGATATATCTTCTTTACCTGAACAATCTTCCATTCATCAACGAAAAAGGAAGTATTTTTTATCCTGAAAATTTAGGTAATATCCCCCCGCGCGAATTCGTTAAAGCGAAAAAGCTTGCAAGACCGGTTACGTTAAGTGAATTTGAAATTGATCCAGATGAATGGACAAGATTACAGAATGAGAACAAAGGTGTCCGCATTCTGGAAGGCGGGAAAAAGCTGGTACAATACGATTATGATTTTTATGACACAGAATTAAAGAAATTCATTTCCTCTGAATGGCAAAAAGCGAGTAAACTTATCCATACCTTTTTAAATAAAGCCACTCATAAAACCGGTGATGCGTTTTTGTTATGGCGGTTAAAGGTATTGATTGAATCAGGCGAACTGGATGTACAGGGCGAAATAAAAAACATGAAAGATTTTGAGGTTAAAGCTAAGTCTGCACAACCAACGGTTGCCGGATAAAAAAATTTCGCATGAGATACGAAGAAGTCAGAACAGAAAAGGTTATCCTCTTATCCGAAAGGTCAACGCTTCCAGATAAAAATATTTAATCTATAAAATATCTGACTATAATTAAAGTAGCAGCTTATGGTTATTTAAATTATTTACTGTCTTAGTCATCCGGACATTATTTGTAATAAACAGAACAGATGTCAAAAACAAAAATCATAGAACAAGAAACCCTGGGGAATTCAGGTGTTACCGGTCAATATAAAACCTGGTTCCTGGATTACGCATCTTATGTAATATTGGAAAGAGCGGTTCCTGCCGTGGAAGACGGGCTCAAACCTGTACAGCGTCGGATCTTGCATGCCATGAAAGAAATGGATGACGGACGATTCAATAAAGTTGCGAATATTATAGGTCAAAGTATGCAATACCATCCCCATGGCGATGCAAGCATTGGCGATGCTTTGGTGAACCTGGGGCAAAAGGATTTGCTGATAGAAACCCAGGGTAACTGGGGTGATGTAAGAACTGGTGATGATGCCGCAGCTGCCCGTTATATTGAAGCAAGACTATCTAAGTTTGCATTGGAAGTAGCATTCAATGCAAAAACAACTGAATGGCAATTGAGTTACGACGGCAGGAAGAATGAGCCTATTACTTTGCCGATGAAATTTCCTCTTTTACTTGCACAGGGAGCCGAAGGAATTGCGGTAGGTCTTGCTACCAAGATCATCCCTCATAATTTTTGTGAGCTCATCGAAGCTTCGGCAAAATACCTGCGTGGCAAAAAGTTTGAATTGCTTCCCGATTTCCAAACCGGGGGAATGGTCGATACTACAAACTACAATGAGGGCAAGCGAGGCGGCAAACTGAGAGTGAGGGCGCATATCGAAGAGATCGATAAAAAAACATTAGCGATACGGGATGTACCATATGGAATCACCACAGCCCAGTTGATGGATTCTATTGTAAAAGCTAATGACCAGGGAAAGATAAAGATCAAAAAAGTTACTGATAATACTGCGGCTGTTATTGAAATACTCATCGATCTGGCTGCAGGAATTTCTCCTGATATCACCATCGACGCCTTATATGCATTCACAGATTGTGAGATTAGTATTTCGCCAAACACTTGTATAATCGTTGAACAAAAACCCCAGTTTTTAGGAGTTCACGAATTGCTACGCATATCAGTTGACAATACCAAAGACCTGCTTAAAAAAGAACTCGAAATAAAATTGGCCGAGCTCCAGGAAAAATGGCATTATACATCCCTGGAAAAAATCTTCTTCGAAGAAAAAATTTATAAGGAACTGGAAAAAAAGCATGAAACCTGGGAGAAGGTTTTAGATGCCATAGCAAAAGCTTTTCTTCCCTTTAGAAAGCAATTAAAAAAGGATATCAGTAGAGAGGATATCTTAAAGCTTACTGAAAAGCCAGTACGCAGGATTTACAAGCTTGATATTGATGAGTTAAATACACAAATTAAAAACCTGGAAGCCGAAATCAAACAGGTTAAGCATGATCTGGCGAACCTGGTTGATTTTGCTGTAGCGTACTACGATGGATTGTTGAAAAAATATGGCAAAGGCCGTGAAAGAAAAACGGAAATCAAATTATTTGATACTATTCAGGCTAAACATGTAGCTATCGCCAACACTAAATTGTATGTGAACCGTTCGGATGGGTTTATCGGAACTTCTTTAAAGAAAGATGAATTTGCATTCGATTGTTCCAGCCTCGATGATATTATTGCCTTTACTAAAGGAGGCAAAATGAAAGTTGTGAAAGTGGGTGATAAGGCCTTTATCGGGAAGGACATTATACATCTGGCCGTATTTCAAAAAAACGACGAACGTACTACCTACAATATGATTTATGTTGATGGAAAAACCGGAGTTAGTTTTGCCAAGCGCTTTAATGTAACCGGGGTAACGCGTGAAAAGGAATATGACCTGGCAAAGGGTGAAGAAAAAACCAAGGTTCATTATCTTACCGCTAATCCAAATGGCGAGGCTGAAGGGGTAAAGATTATCCTTAGTCCTAATTGTTCGGCCCGTATAAAGGAATTTGATTTTTATTTCGAAACATTAGAGATTAAGGGTCGGAGTAGTTTGGGTAACCAGGTTACAAAATACCCGATTCGAATAGTGAAATTTAAAGAAGCCGGTAAGTCAACCCTAAGTGGAAGAAAACTTTGGTTCGATGATACATTCGGAAGGTTAAACACTGATGAAAAAGGGGAGTTCCTTGGTAGTTTCGAAGGGGATGATAAATTACTTGTTATTTATAATGACGGCAGTTACGAGATCACCGACCAGGAATTAACTCAAAGATTTGATGCCGACAAGATTAATGAAATTGAAAAGTTCAACCCTGAAAAACTGGTAACCGCCATTTACCTTGACAATGATAAAATGCAATTCAATGTAAAACGTTTCAAAATTGAAACTACAACCCTGCATAACAAATTTTTATTTATTAAGGAAGGCGATGGCAACAGGTTGGAAGCGGTAACTACAGAACAAGAACCGGTGGTGCTTATTAAATCCGGAAGAGGTGCACAGGCAAAAACTCAAAAAATAAAGATTAATAACTTTGTGGAAGTAATGGGGTGGAAGGCTGTTGGAAATAAAATATTTGATTTTAATAAGAGTGTTGAAATTACCTGGGAAATAAAAAAAGATAAGAAGCAACAAGAGCTGTTTTAGGTTTTTTTGCAGAATTTAATGAATCAGTATTATTGAAATTGGTTGTAATTCGTGAAATTATTGGCAAGAATAATTTTATTTAAATGCCGTCAGAATAATTGTTTTCTTAATTCATCATTAAAATATTAACGCTTCGCTGAAGTATATTAAAGGCAATCTCTGCCATCAGGTTTTCTTTATCGAGTGTAGGATTCACTTCTGTAATTTCAAAACAACATATTTTACGGTTTTGCATGAATTTGCTAATCAGGTCTTCTACTTCCCGTTCACGCAAACCGTTAGTTACCGGTGTTCCGGTACCTTTTGATATAGATGAATCCAGGCTATCCACATCGAAACTGATATAAATATCACTACAATCACCCAGGTAGCGGATCACACTTCGAACCACATTTTCAGGTCCTTTTCGTCTTACCTCATTGGTCGTGATAACCTTCATGCCGTATTTTTCGATAATATATCTTTCCTCCTTTTCATAATCGCGTAAGGAAATAAGAACAACATCTTCCGGTAAAACCTTAGGTGCAATCTTGCCACAATTTTTGAGCTGATTCCAGTATTTTTTAGTTTCCTCATCTAGCTCATGTACAGCACAGTCTTCATTGTCTTCATTAATGGCAGCCGCTAATCCCATTCCATGCAAATTTCCGGAAGGGGTAGTATAGGGGGTATGCATATCGGCGTGAGCATCAATCCATATCACCCCTATTTTGCTTTTTGGTTTAGCTAATTTGATCCCTGCTATGGTGGCGCCGGCCGTACTATGATCTCCGCTAAGAACAACCGGGAAAAAATTGTTTTTTAAAGCATCACTTACGGCCTTGCTTACCCTTTCATATAAATTATTAATGCCTTTGATCCTTTTTGCATAAGGAGATTCTATCGGTTCATACAGCAATTTATTTTCATGAGGAATTTTTTCCGAGGGAAAGTGAATAAAGAAGTTACTCATGAAATCCAAAGCGGCTATTTTGATAGCGTCAATACCCAGGCTAGCCCCCCTGGTTCCGGCCCCGATTTCAGAGGGCACTTCTATCAGCTTAATGTTCTTCATACAAGCAAACTTTAAAAATAATCGTTAACATAAACTGTGCATTCGCAATGCCATAAAGAAACGTGCGCTGGCAAATAATAAGTATCAGGTAATATTAAACAGACATAAGTGTAGGTCTGTGATATTTTTCGCTCTAAAAATCGAGTATTTTGTTTCAAATGGATGATAAAGATATGTTTTTCCTTAAAGGACAGATTGTATGCAATAGGTGTTGAAAACGTCAGTATCATACTAAAATGTTGTGGTGGCATAATATTTTTTAAGTTTATTTATTTAACACTTAAAATAGAAATTATGACAAATAATCTGCAAGACTCCGATCTGCAAGTGAACAAAACCCCAGACCCAATACTTGGAAAAGGGGCAGAAAAGTATATTAAAGATTCAGCCAATATTGAAGATCTTCCAGGTGATGATGAAGACCTGGAGATAGATGATGATGCCGGGGACAATGAAGATACTATAGAAGCTGTTGACTATAGTCAGGATGTTTTTGATGTTGAAACCGAGATGGCCAATAAGGATGTTACTATTGTAGATGAGGATGATGAAGACGATACAATCAACCTTCGTGACAAAGACCCACAATAATAATATTTTAAAAAGCGATTCAAGGCCCCGGTTTCCCGGGGTTTTTTCATGGGAAGGAGTTACTAAAAGATAACGCGAACGGTTGTTAGTTATATTGCTTTTATTCTTTTATTTTTGCGGGCTCAATAAAAGCATGACATGGAATTTCAATTAACAGAAGAACATTTGATGATTAAAAAGGCGGCCCATGATTTCGCCGTGAATGAATGTTTACCTGGAGTCATTGAAAGGGATGACCAACAAAAATTTCCTAAGGAACAAATATCAAAGCTGGCCGAACTTGGTTTTATGGGGATGATGGTAGATCCGGCTTATGGGGGTTCGGGTATGGACACCGTTAGTTATGTATTGGCCATCGAAGAGATCAGTAAAATCGATGCCAGTGTTAGTGTATGTATGAGTGTTAACAATTCGCTTGTTTGCTGGGGAATGGAAACATTTGGTACAGAAGAACAAAAACTGAAGTATCTGACTCCGCTTGCCCAGGGCCGTAAGGATGATGATTTATACATAGGTGCATTTTTATTAAGTGAGCCGGAAGCAGGCAGTGATGCAACTTCGCAACGTACCACTGCAGAGGATAAGGGGGATCATTATATTTTAAATGGAACAAAAAACTGGATAACGAACGGGAATTCTGCGTCTGTTTACCTGGTAATGGCACAAACAGATGCCTCTAAAGGAAGCCGTGGCATTAATACATTTATAGTGGAGAAAGCCTGGGCCGGTGTTACTGTTGGAGCAAAGGAAAATAAATTGGGTATCCGGGGTAGTGATACACATAGTATCATGTTCCAGGATGTACGAGTGCCAAAAGAAAACCGGATCGGTGAAGATGGGTTTGGTTTCACATTTGCGATGAAAACGCTTGCTGGTGGCCGTATCGGCATTGCATCACAGGCATTGGGTATTGCCAGTGGGGCATACGAACTCTCCCTGAAATATGCTAAAGAAAGAAAAGCGTTTGGCAAGGAAATAGCCCATCACCAGGCTATTCAGTTCAAGTTGGCGGATATGGCAACACGTGTGGAGGCTGCCCGTTTGTTATGTATGCGTGCTGCCTGGGAAAAAGACAATAAACTGGATTACGCCCTTAGTTCTTCTATGGCCAAAGTGTTTGCCTCAGAAACAGCGATGTGGGCATCTGTGGAAGCGGTTCAAATCCATGGGGGATACGGATATGTAAAAGAATACCATGTTGAGCGATTGATGAGAGATGCAAAGATCACCCAGATCTACGAGGGAACCAGTGAGGTGCAAAGAATTATTATAAGTAGAGCAGTTTTGAAATAGTTCATGGTTCATAGTTCATGGTATATAGTCGTAATATGTATTAAATATATTTGGAAATTGGATTTCTTTTCTTTCATTTTAAAAACCAGAATTTAGGACCACGAACCATGAACAACACTTTAAACCCGCTCAGTCAATGCCTGTTAACAAAAAAACATATCATAACATAGTTCATGCGCTACAACCGAAAAATGTTATTCTGGTTGCTGTATCTAAAACAAAAAGTGTAGAAGAAATTATGGAGCTCTATCAATTAGGGCACCGTGATTTTGGAGAAAATTATGTACAGGAATTAACAGAAAAACACATTTTGTTGCCCCAGGATATAAGATGGCATTTCATCGGTCATCTGCAATCCAAAAAAGTAAAATATATCTCGTCATTTATTTACCTGGTTCATGGAGTTGATAGCATAAAGCTTTTGCAGGAAATCAACAAACAAGGCATTAAACATAAGCGGGTCATTGATTGTCTTTTGCAGGTTCATATTGCGCAGGAAGAAACCAAATTTGGATTAAGTGAAGAGGAACTTGATGAACTATTTAAAGCACTTCCGGCTTATGAGGCAGTAGATGGTCTGACGAACGCAAACATTAAGGGCCTCATGGGTATAGCGTCTCTAACGAAGGATACAAAAAAAATAAGGGCTGAATTCAAATACCTCAATGCCTTGTTTGATAAATATTCTACCATACATACAAAGCATTCTGAAATGAAAATTCTTTCCATGGGAATGAGCGCTGATTATAATATAGCTGTTGAAGAAGGTAGCTCCATGGTACGGATAGGAAGCCTGATATTTGGCGAAAGGACTTATAAAATTATTTGAAAATTCATTTTCGAAACAAAACTTTTGGTTCCTTAGAGATTCCAAGACCTCAAATAATTGAATTGTAGATTGCAAGCAAATTTTTTAGAAAATAACAGTTACTTCCTTTTGGAAATCTTTCGAACTCTTGTCTCATTATTTGTATTGCTTTCTTTAAGCCATAGTGTTCCTTTTTCATCGAACAATCCTGCATCAGGTGACCAGCCGCCGCTGGAATATGTGAATGCTGAAACAAAACCTGCAGGAGTAATTTTTTTTACAACCTGTGCCCCTCTCACAGCTATGTAAATATTTTCAGCGCTATCGAGCCAGATTCCATAAACATGATGCTTCATGGAATTCGATCCGGAAATGTTATTTGATTCTTCAAGACTTCGAGTTATTAATTTTAGTTTTCCCTTTTCGTCTATTTTATATAGATTATTTAAGTCGATAAAATAAACTTCACCCCTGGTGGAGGCGTGCAGCCAGCGTATGTCTTTGAATTTACCAGAAGCCCAGGTAATGACTGTGCCTGCAGGTGTTTTCTTTTTTATATGGCTTATTTCCGAACGCTCCGCCCAATACATATTTCCTTTATGGTCACGAACAAAACTATAATTTTCTAAAAATCCAGGGGAAGGGTTCTTTATTTTAACAAGTGAGCCATTTTTTTTTAAACACCATACATAATGGCCCCAGGTATTCAATCGCTCTCCATTGAACCATAGATGTTCGCCAAAAAGATTATCGGCTGTATCCATATACAATTCATGGGAATGAACGTTAGGAACTGCTATGGTTTTTTTACCATCAATACTTATTTTCCAGATGTGTTTCAGGTCTGTGTAAAAAATATTACCCTTGCTATCTTTCACAATACCAATTCCGGGATGGGCTGATAAAAAATTAAAACATATTGTGAAGCTTAAAAGGATAATATAACTTTTCATAGGTGGTATTTTGATACTCTGCATACTTAATTTTTTAAAATGGGATAGTTACGAACATTTGAGCCGAGATAAATATTTCTTACTCCATACAACGTTTCGTTATTTTTCTGCAGTTTCATGATTCCATTACCGCCTGGAATATTATGGTTTGATTTTTCCTCGCTTGCAATTAAAGGATCATCATCGAATAAGAAGTCTCCAATATAATATTCATTTAGATTCCTCTCTTTTACAATGCAATGGATATGTGCCGCAGCCTGCCCATTCGGATAGGCTGCAGGTTTGAGTGTTCTGATACTGAATTGACCTTTCTCGTTTGTTTTAAGCCAGCCACGGATATATCCATGCCGTTGGCCCCAGCCTGTTTCATTTGCTTTTTGAGGATAGTTCCCCGATTGATCCGTGTGATAAAAATAAAGTATGATTCCGGCAGCGATTGTTTTGCCATCGGCTTTATATACTACTCCTGTTATATGTAACTTCGGGCCATCGTGTCCATAATCAGGTAATGTTAGTTGCCAGTCAAGATGGGTGAAGGGCATTTTGTTTTCATATATGGCTTCACATCCTTCACACCGACCACCCACTCTGTCCCTTTTCTCTGATTGTTGGGATTGCGCATTCGTTTTGGTTTCTATGCCAATGAATAAAATAATTAATAATGGAAAGGAACATGTAAAACGATTCGTTTTCATATTATTTGATTAATGTGAGCGGCTTGAATTTTATCCACAAATTGAGTGATTAGACATAGAAAGAGCAAACATTTTACTTAAAAGGTAAGGTTTGCTTGATGTTATGCAGGTAACCGTTGTATGCTATTCGATGTGGTTGGTCAAGGAAATGATACTGAAAGTGTAAACAATGATGCCGCGTTGTTTTAGTATATTTATTTTGATTTATGAAATGGTGTCAATATCTGTTAAGGTATAAACTGCACCATATTTTGGTGTGGGCAGTTTTATTTTCCGGATGGTATTTTTTTCGGGAGAAGGATTTTCCAACCTGGCAATTGGCTATACAGGTTACAGGTCTTAAAGTAGTTGTACTGGCATTGCTTATTTACACAACAAATTATCTTTTAGTTCCAAAACTTTTATATAAACAAAAGTATTGGCAGTTTTTTTCAATTTATATCACCATTATTATCGGAACAGGTCTAATTAAATTGAAGATCATTATGGCACTTGTTTATCCTGGACTTGAGCCATTCTCGAATTTTAAAACAAGATTTTACGACAATATCATCCCTGTCTTTTTAATGGTTACCACAGGAGCGGCTTTCAGGTTGATAAAAGATTATTTACAAAGCCAGAAGAGGCTTAGTGAAATTGCTCAGGAAAAAGCAGCTACAGAATTAATGTTTTTGAAATCTCAGATCAACCCTCACTTCCTGTTTAATTCATTAAACGCTATATATTTTTTAATTGACAAACAGAACACGGAAGCACGACAAACATTGTTACAGTTTTCAGATCTGTTACGCTACCAGTTGTATGATTGCAATGCTGAAACTATTGGTATCGAAACAGAAGTTGCTTATCTCCAGGACTATGTCAGGTTACAAAAGTTACGAAAGGACAATACAAATTATGAAGTAGAAGTCAATATTCAGCCCGACATGAAAGGATTTCAAATCGTCCCTTTACTTTTAATTCCTTTTGTGGAAAATGCTTTCAAACACATATCCCATCACCTCAATAATAAAAATTTTGTGCATGTTGAGCTGGTTAAAAATAATGGCAGCTTTTTCTTCTTTATAGAAAATTCAAAAGAAAATCAAGTGCAATCTAACTTGTTACCCGGAGGTATCGGATTGAATAATGTAAAGCGCCGGCTTGAATTATTATATCCAGACAAACATCAGCTACAAATATATAATGATGATAATACCTTCAAAGTTGAATTGGAATTAAAGCTATGAAGATAAATAATCATCAGAATGAAATGAAGAATGATTAATCTGGCATTTCACCTTTAACAATTACAACTCACCATGAAGCTTAGCTGCATAATCATAGATGACGAACCCCTGGCACGCAAAGGGCTTAAGGAGTATGTGGGCGATATAGAATTTCTTCAGCTGGTGGGTGAATATGATAACCCGTTACGGGCTACCGATATATTGATCAATAGTAAAATTGATCTGATTTTCCTTGACATTCAAATGCCGAAGATAACAGGCCTTGAATTTTTAAAAACCCTGGCCAATCCGCCGATCGTTATACTTACAACTGCCTATCCGCAATATGCAATTGACGGATTCGAGCTCAATGCTGCAGACTATCTCCTCAAACCATTTTCATTTAAGCGCTTCTGTAAAGCCGTTATTAAAGCAAGAGGATTATTTGAATCCGGTAAATGCAATTCTCTACAACCTCTTATTGTGGAAGCTGATCATTTCTTTATCAAAACTGACAGCAAACTTGTTAAGATAAATTATTCGGATATTTTATATGTTGAGGCCTTACAGAATTATATCGCAGTATATACCATCAATAAAAAATATGTAACGTACCTCACTTTAAAATCTTTAGAAGATAGCTTGCCCCCACAAATATTTTTAAAGGTTCACAAGTCATACCTGGTTGCAATGACAAAGATTGAATCAATTGAAGGAAATGAAATACTCATTGGGCAGCATCATATCCCCATCAGTAGAAATCTGAAGGAAGAAGTAATGCAACGAATATTAAAAGGAAAATACTTCAAACGGTGAGTGGTTATTGGTATTATCTGAAGATGTATTAGGCCCCAGGGGGGACTTTAGTCTTGCCCGGCATAATAGTTGCAAAACCTAATAAAAAATATTTATGGATTTTATATTTCATTCCGTGTTCGATGATGGAGGGCATAGAAAGTATTTTAGTGTGTATAAGATCGATGAAACCCGTTTCCGGGCTGAATGCCATCATTTTAACAGCGCCAGGGCTTGCGAAGGTGATTTTGAATTGGTAAAAGAAGGCAACAGCTGGAAGCCCAGCAGCGAAAACTTCGATACTGAGGCGAAATTTATTGGGGAAGAAATTGATAGAATGGGAGCGCCCGTAAAACCCTAATATACTTTGTCACAAATTTTGTATATAGTTTAGAAAAACCTTCACGGTCTCCCTAAAATGATGTCTCTTTGCAGACCCGTATTTGGGTGGCACCGTTCTAATAAGTAATTGAGCATGGCAGTATTGATTTTTTTTGTAGCGCATTGGTATTTATCCCTTTTTTGTCAGACTTTTTTTCTTCATCGTTATGCAGCTCATGGGGCCTTTACTATGAGCAAATTCTGGGAAAAGGTATTTTACATCTTAACCTTTATTACTCAGGGCTCTTCTTATATGAGTCCTCGTACATATGCAATTCTACATAGATTACATCATGCATATACCGATACTGAGGATGACCCGCATTCGCCCATGCATTCATCTGGCTTTCTCTCGCTAATGAATCAAACCCGTAAAAAATATGCTGACGTTTTCAATGGGAGGCTGGTTGTAGAAGAGAAGTTTACAAAAAATATTCCCAATTGGGTAGCATTTGACAATTTTGCCCATCCATGGTTCATGAGGGTGATTTGGCTTGGGTTGTATACATTGTTCTACGTTTATTTTGCAACCTCTCCCTGGCAATATTTGTTAATTCCCGTTCATGCCGCTATTGGCCCTATTCACGGGGGTATTATTAATTGGTTTGCTCATAAGTATGGCAGTACAAATTTCGCAGTAAATAACACTTCCAAAAATTTGTTTCCCATAGATGTGTTGATGTTAGGCGAAGCTTATCATAACAACCATCATAAATTTCCTGGTAGTATTAATTTTGGAGTTAAATGGAATGAAATAGATCCTATCTATTTTACTATCCTTTTATTCCACAAACTTCGCATCGTCCGCATTAATAGATTGCCACGAACACACGATTTATTTTAAGTAGATTATTATATTATTGTAAAAGGGCGGGATATCATCCTGCCCTTTTACATTAAATGAGACTATTCGCACAGTAAGGTATTCTTTAACCTTTCTTAGTAGTAGCAGGTTTATTCGATGGCTGCTTCGCATCTAAGATAAATAATAGAGTTGCCTTAAAATCATCAGCCCTTTTGGGGTATTTTTAATTTCCAGCCTGGTTGGATGAGATCAGGATTGCTGATCACATTACGGTTAGCCTCATAAATATCCTTCCAAGCAATCCCAAATTTTTGACCGATTTTACTCAGGCTATCTCCTTTTACTACTTCATATTCCTCTTCCAATCCCCCACCTGCTACGGTAAGATTCATGACGAGGTCAGCTGATCGGTAGTCAGGATCAATCCTATTGTAGATATCCCATAGCTCTTGTTTAACCTTCTCTGAAGGTACCTGCCCATCAATATATAATACATTATTTTGTTCACGAACCTCAAGGTTTGCTGTCCCGTTCGATTGTGCATTTTTAATAAGGTCCTGGTATTTTTGTTGCGGTGTCATAATGTATTCCTCCTGATATTATTTAATGATTAATTGATTTTCAACTTTCCTGGGTTTCAGTTCGTTTAGGGAAATTATAAGGTTCTGAAGATTGTCGCGCTTGATTTCACCTCTTAAAGTAACAACTCCATCCCTCACATCAGCCTCTACTCCTTTGTAGTTCTTAACAACATCGCTCACTGAAGTTCTCAAGGTTTCATCAGTGTTTATTTCTACCGGAGCCTGCGAAGCAGAACTTGCAACCTGGATATTGTTTTCAACACTTTTAACCCCCTTTACATTTTTTACTGCATCAGCGCAATCTTTCCGACATTCTTCAGTACCACATTCTCCGCTAAGGGTTACCACTCCATCTTTTACTGATGCGTTCAATCCTTTCATTCCAGATGTACTGGCAATTTTATCATTGATAGAAGTTTGTATCTCAGCATCAGTCTGCTTCCCTTTGCATGAAATAATGGTAATGCAAGCGAAAGCGAAAACAGTTACATAAAAACGAATGTTTACAATGGTTGATTTCATGATAGTTATTTTATTCGTGGTTAAAATTTTAAGTGTAAATGCATTTATTATGCCATCGTAGACCGTTCATGTGGAACCTTACACGCCGTAAATAACCGTTGATATTTATTAATCTCTTTTTGAAAACAGCAGTTTATTACCGAAAGGGTCAATCAATTCCATGGTCAGGGGTTCCCAGGGTGCTCTTTCCAGGCATGGCTTGTTATTGTTGTAACTTTTTTCAGATAGCCATCTATGGAATTCTGCTATACCAGGGTATTCTATAAACACCTTACCACCAGGAGTGCAATCACTAAGATGTTCAGATAAGTGAAGGATGATAAATTCTTTGGATATCTGCATATAAATGGGAGAATCTTCACCGAACCGGTGTTCCCAGTCTATAGTGAACCCTAACCAATCAATGTAAAATTCCACTGTTTTCTGGTAACTTAAAATCCTGAATATGGATATAACCTGTTCCTTCATTGCATCACAATTAAATGAATGCAATATTATAAAATCTGGTTATAATATAAGACCCGGAATATTCAAGCCAAATCGTTCTTATCTCCGCCGAGCCTGGCTGATTCACTTTCATCAAGATCGTCATTGGGGCTATGGATACTAAGTTCAGGGTCTTTCTCAATATCTTGTTCAGCCTGATCATGTGCTGCTTTTATATTTTCACCCGAATTTGAAGAAGCATCTGTTTGGGATTTCTTCTTCTTGCTTTCTGTTAATCTATTTGCATTGCTTGGAATCATTGGACGACTTTGAAATTATTGCTAAAAAAGCTGTGCCATCTAAATCAGACTATACAAAGATTGTAACTCCCATTCAAAGGACATACTTTTGAAATCCAGAGTGAATGAAATTCCAAAGTGAAGGACTTAAGCTCAAACTAAACCAGATTGTACCACCTGGATACGTGAAGGATGGAATGGGGGGATGTGAGTATAGTCAGAAATGAGACCTGAGAAACGTACCTGTTTACTTACACAATGAATTAATTGTATTCAAAAGTGAAACAAAACTCTCTCGAAGTATTATTCAGATGGGTTATGTAGTTCTTCCTCTATAAGATCATGCAATTTAAGCTCACCTTCATAAACCCATGGTGGCAGTTGCTGGTCAACAATTTTCCATTGGGTATCGGTTTTTTGCATTTTAAACATGATCCGATTACTACGTTCATCACTAACATCTACATGAAAAAGTTCATCCGCAATTCCAGGGATTTTCCTGAAATTAAATTCCCTGACCCTTCCACTAACCTTCACGTGCCTGGTGAATTGTATATTTTTTTTAAATTGAATATGCATAATTATTATTTGAGTGAATATATGTAGCAATTCTCATGCTATTCTCTTTCAAATCAATCATAATAATGAAAAATATTTACTGGCCTAAAAGAACCCAGTGTTTAAAATATTTTAATTACTATGTAGTAATAAGATTTTTGCATATTACTGTTGTAAGACTTAATAAAGGCAAAATGGTTATGAAGTTAATCATCCACCTTCATCAGACTGGAGGTCTTAAAGGTTCCGTCTCTTAAAGTATTTCCTTCGAACCACTGACAAATAGTATCACCATCGGTAAACCCGCGTAGTTTCAAATATTCATCAGCCGCCTTTAGTCCAAAATTCGACTTATCTGAACCTAAAATTCTTTGAATCGTCATTTTTGGACCCCCTGATCTAAGCTGAACTATATCTCCTATATTCATATATTTCGATTGACGATTTAAAACCTATGCCCATACAATACATTACAAAAAGCTTGCCCCTGATTCATGCAGAGAAACTATAAAAAGAAAGCGATCTCATCAATACTGAGTGTAATGATAGATTCTTTGATGTTCAAAGATACTGAGACTACGGAGGAGCAGGTGAACTATATTTCGCCAAACTCACTTTTCAAAAGTACTATCACAGTGTATGGCATTAATTTTTTAAGAAACCAGGCATGGCATCTGAATTACATATAAAAACATCCCATGTTCAGATTATAGAGAAAGCCAGGGAAGCAGAGGAGAACGGAGATCTGGATGAAGCGGCTATTCAATATGAACAGGTAATAAAACAATATACTGGGGATGAGTTCTCTTTTGACAGGCTAATGATTATTTATCGTAAAGGGAAAAAGTATAAGGAGGAATTAAGAATTATTAATAAAGGTATCAGGGTATTTGAAGACTTATACAAAAAACCAGCTCTTAAACGCAGTGTAAAACAACAAAAATTGACTACACTGAGCAATGCTTTCATAAAAAGCGCGGGTTTAAAAGATAAAAAAGGGAACCTGCTTTACATGCCTGAGCCTATTGCCCGATGGATGAAAAGAAAAGTAGTTGTAGAAAAGAAATTGACATAACCCATGGTCAGTTAGTACAGATTTGACCATGAGTTTATTTTTTGAATTGGTCAGATGGAACGATGAGACCTCATTGTTCGATCAAAACCTATAGACCATATTCAATCCATGGGATTCACCCGTGAATGGCATCACGCGAACTTTACTACTACTATAAGCCTTATTCTTGTGGAGCTTGGGAACCAGGATGCCTGATAATGTGCCGATAGTTGTACCTACTAAAAGGTCTGTAGGAAAATGTTTCCCCCCTCTGTGACGTAAATAAGCCGTAGTGCCAGTAGCTACTGCCGCTGCCCCATAGAAAACATATTTCAATTTAGAATCAGGATGATAATCACTATAAACAGATGCTATAAAGAAGGTGGAAGTGGCAACCAATGCAGGGTGTCCGGCAATGAATGAATTCTTTTGATTACCGGCAGTGCGTTCTGACATAACTACATTAGGGTTATAGGTTGAAGGCCGGTAGCGATCAAATACATAAGCTGATCCTGTATAAAATAACCCCGTAACAGACATTGCCTCCAGGTATAGAAACCCTACTTTTAGAGCATCTTTTCTAATGTCCCGATCAAGAAAAAGTAACACGGGAAGTGGCATGGAAGCATAAAAAAAGAGATCACTGGTTTTAGCTGCCTGTTCTGAATATACATAAGAGGCCCAGCGGTCAATGCCATTTATATTACGTCTACTAAGGTTATTTATCGCGGCATCAGTTGAAGGATCTTTATCGTAGATCTTTGGAAAAGCAAAAAGTGACCAACCCGCAGTAACAGCGGTAACGGGAATATCTACCGCTAAATTCAATTTGTAAACGGGTTCATTGCTTCCATACTGCACTGATTTACTTTTACTATTATTAATTTTGGTGTTTACACTGAGGGTTGGTGTATCATAGCTAGTCGCCATGGTATCCGTTAGGGACGCACTAATTGTGAGTGAATCATTACTTTTTTGAATGGAAGTATCATTCTGGGAAAAGACTTTTGCATATAATGCTAATAGAATACAACTTGTTAAAAGAACTCTGATCATAGTTAATAGATTAATGTTACCTGAATGTGTTTTGAAAGAATTTGCAATGTTCATGCCACCAGCGCATAGCTTGTTATTACTTGCAGTAAAACGTTTAATTTAAAGTATACCCGATAAAGCCCTCGTTTGAAAGTCAGCATTTACTGGGTCTTAGCATTTAATGGATTATGGCAGGATTTTTATACCTCTTCCTCAAACTGTTAGAATGCCCGAATTACCCGACTTACAAGTATTTAGTCATAATCTTCAAAAAAAATTAGCTGGGAAAAAGCTAAAGAAATTGCATGTTCCTGTTACAAAAAAACTTAATGTGTCGGTGGCTTCACTGAGGAAAGTTTTGGAAAGGCAGGAGATTAAAAAATATATCGTGAAGGGAAGGAGTTACATATCAGGTTTAAAAACGGGAATGTGCTTTGCCTGCACTTAATGCTGCACGGTGGCCTCCATCTATTCGAAAAAAAAAATGAAAATAAAAATACCATTTTAGAATTACATTTTGAGGATGATTCCGGATTGGCACTAACAGATTGGCAAAGAATGGCCACTCCAACATTAAACCCGGAACCGCGTGATGCTCCTGATGCTTTATCCAAAAAGATGACTTCAGCGTTTTTAAAACAACAATTATATTCAACCCGGTCAACTATTAAGAATCTTTTACTCGATCAGCATATCGTCCGTGGGATTGGAAACGCATATGCGGACGAAATTTTATGGAATGCCGGTATTTCACCTTTCTCTGTAAGCAACAAAATTCCGGCAGATAAAATTACGATCCTGGCAAATTCCATTAAAAAGGTTTTGACTCTTGCGGAAAAACAAATTTTAAAAACACATCCGGACATTATCAGGGGAGAGGTGAGAGATTTTCTACTAATTCATCATCAAAAAAAACAAACAGCCCTACGGGGGCAACCATCCTGACTAAAGTGTCTGGATCCAGAAAAACATATTATACTGATGAACAAGAATTATTTATTTGATAAAAGCAGGTATAATTATTGAAACTCAT